>OGXX01002077.1_pt1 | contig 18889 bp, 20 predicted proteins | sample 1576301 | NCBI WGS metagenome assembly OGXX01 (sample SAMEA3541469, study PRJEB24748) | human gut metagenome | biome: human gut; feature: human-associated habitat; material: faeces | place: China | collected 2012
CCGCATAGTTACTGAGATAATCCACAGCTGGAATTTAGTTTTTCATTTAAGTTTCTATTTTTTATCATGCTGCGTTGAAATATTCCTCCAGAATTAAGTCTATTTCAATCACTTCTGAATAATCATAATACTGATTTTTCCGCTCTTTTGGAATAACTTCTTCAATAAATGGTTCCAATACATCCAGACAGTCTTCTATGATTTCCTGCGTATCTCCATAGACATCTACTGATATGATTTCCTTGGCATGTCCCAATAAATGCGAAACACCTTTTGAATTAAAGCTATTCTTCAGCAAAATAGTTGCATAGGTATTTCTCAACTGGTGAAAATGAATATCGGGCAAATCCAAGGATTTCAACAAGTCTTTATAGTATTTCTGATGAAAACCTTTACTCCTTGGATTCCCATATGTAGAACAACAAATATAATTCCAGTCCCGGAACTCTTTTGGTCTGCGTCTGCGGTTCTTCTCATAAGTTTTCCGTTCTTCCAGAATTGCTTCAAATACATAATCCGGTATTGGAAGTTCACGCACACCCGCAGGTGTTTTTGTTTTAATTTCCTGCTTTGTCAGCATCTTAGGTGCACAGTCTTCTGCTTTACTGTTTGGCTTCTTTCCCAACTGACGCTCTACTCTCAATGTCCTGTGAATGTAATCAACATCACTGTATTTCAGACCATTTATTTCACTTCTTCTGAGTCCCATCAATACCGCAAACAGAATTTGCATATGAATCGGTGTCTCCTTGCTTGCCTCAATCAATCGAAGCACCTGCGGAAGTGTCAATGTTTTCTTCTCGTCAATTTTCAGGACACGATACTCTGTCTTTTTTATTTTCTTCGGTAAATTGATTCCATTCGCTGGATTTGTTGCCAGTACATTTTTGTTAAATGCATACTCCAATGATGTTTTCATGATCGTCCTGACATTTTTCGCAACTGATTCATACTTCTCTGCAACTGCATTATATAATTTTCTGATATACCCCTGATTTATTGTAGACATATACATCTTTCCAATCTGTGGAACAATGTAATTCTTAATGGCACTTTTATAAGTTGTATAAGTGTCGTCTGTTATTCGGGGACGCATAATATCTTCCAACCAGAAGATCATAAACTCCTCTACCCGGATTTTTCCATACACAATATAGGTTCCAGTATGTAGCTGTCCGATTACTTCATCACGAAATGCATTAGCTTCTCTTTTGGTTGTGAATCCCGCATGTTGCTGTGTCTTTGTACTTTCGTCTGCAAACGTCAGCAACACACGAAATCCATATCCATTTTTGATTGTTGTCACCGAATAGACCTTATATTCTACATATTTCTTAAAGTCAAAGGTCTTATGCATGGCTATCCCTCCGTTTCAGTTCGTTGTGGTACAAATGTATTATTTACAAACGCAATAATCTTATCCTGCTCGTCCATAATCTCACAATAATATTCGTAAGTCGTATGAACGGAACTATGACCTAACAGACCAGATATTTTAAACAATGGAACTCCAAGCTCAATTAAAATGGTCGCAAACATATGTCTGAGTCCATGTACGGTGATATTGGGCAATCCATTTCTGTTACAGATTTTCGTAAGTGCCTGATTCATTGCCGTTAATGATCGGGGTTCGCCATTTTCCTGACAACATACATAATCAAAATTCTTGTATTCTATGCCTGAATCAGTTTTTCGCAATTCAATCAACTGCTGTCTGCGTTTTACTTCCTGCATCACCACTTTTGGCACTCTCAATATCCGGTAGCTATTCTCAGTCTTTGGATTCCTTTCAATAACAGCATATTCCGTAACCGTAAATTCTTTTTCTTTCAGTTTCAGGTTTCCAACAAGCTGTCTGCTAATTCTGACGGTCTGTTTTTCAAAATCAAAATCCTGAAATTTCAATCCAAGAATTTCTCCTTTTCGTAATCCACAAAACAGTCCCAGTAAAATTTCCAGATACCAAGGATTCTTGCTGGCAGCTTCAAGAAAAACCTTTAATTTTTCTTTGCTTAATACCCTTACCTTTGGTTTTGCTCTCGGATATGGCTTTGTCTCAGGCAATGGATTATAGCTTATGAACTTATCTCCTGCTGCATCTTTCATGGCGATGCTCAAAAGCTCCCGCCCTTTATTTCCCGCTGAAGGACAGATTTTCGCGACACGTTTCAGTAGCGCATCTAAATACTCTACTGAGACATACCTTAATTTGATATCCGCTTCCATACTCGGAAGAATCAGATTATATAACGTATATGCTCCAACCATTCTCGTGGTTGTCTCAATTCTCGGACTGAAAATATTTTCAAACCAGTATTCCAGATAATCCCCAAGCATCACATCTGTCTTTTGCATTTTTGCAATCTGGAGATCTCTCTGCTTCTTCTGGTATCTTTTTTCATATTCCCAGTAACTTTTCTCTGCTTCTTCCGGCGTTTCAAAGCCACCTTTTTTCCCATATTTTGTCGTCAGATCGTCCTGCAGCTCTTTGGTTCTGTGATACCATGATTTTCCTTCAAAAAAGACAACTCTCTTTTCCTTTGACATTGTCTCCTGCTGCGTTTCTTTCTGTTTCATTCTGCTCTCACTCTTTCTCTCTCCTCGTCTCCATTCAGCCACTTATCAAAAGAATTGCATGGGATACGATAAGATCTACCAATCTTCAACACCCGGAATGGTTTTCTGTCATAATAAACATTTTCTATAAATTCATATGCCTTGGAGCGTCCCAGCCCAAGCAAATTTTGAACATCTTCTACTTTATATACTTTCTTTTCCATTTCATTCTCTATCATTGCCATGACGTTATCCTCCTCGTCCTAATCTTTGCGCTTTACTACCGGTAGTTTTTAGCTGTGTAACATCTAAAAACGGTACACCACTAAGATATCCATTTTCGTCTACATCGTCCAATGTGCGAATTTTCAAATCGCACACTTGACTTTTACGTGTTACTTGTTCTTTCTTCCTATATAATAGTCGTACCCATTCCGGACATTGCAGAACATACATAATTCCTTATATCGCTGTTCCGGATTCACCCGCCGGATATAATGTCCCGACACCTCATAAAAATTGCCTGCACATACTCTGCACAAGCTCACGACTAACGGTTTTTCAATTATCTTCGGTATCCCGGTACTTCTTCGGATTGCTTTATTGATTTTCTCCATTTCAGTTCGATCTAAGGTACACACATAATTTTCCAATCGTCTTTTATCTAAAGTTCTAAGCTGCTCCAACAGCACTACAGAATCCTTTTCCAAACCTTCCATTTCCGGGACTGCAATGTGTGTCGGCAGTTTCATTTTTTCTTTACTAGTAATTGCTGCCACGATCACTGTCGGACTGTATTTATTTCCTATATTATTCTGAATCACCAGCACCGGACGATAACCGCCCTGTTCACTTCCAAATACAGGATCAAGGTCGGCGTGATAAATATCCCCACGCCTGACGTTTCTATCTTCCATCTTTGCTTTATCTCCTCTCGTCTTTCCAACTGTTGTTATCCCTAAATATGTAAAATACAAGCCTATTTGTCCCCGACGCCCCGACTTGTAATTGGGAAATCATCAGACGGCTGACTGCTAATCAGCTCCACAGGATTTTATCTAAAATAAATATATGGGATTAGGAGTTTTCCTCTCCAGGGATCTCCTGAAGCTGCCCTCACTTGTTGCAGCATCAAAGAAATATTTTGTATACACGACTTTATGACCGGACAGGAGTATCATTATGCCTGTTGTCTGTCATCGCCCTGCTAGAAGCAATCTGACAGTTATAACCAGATATTTTTCGCTCAACAGTCCGGGTAATACAAACTGAAACCAAAAGGAAGTATACGGGTGGGATTTCGCTGTCTTTACCCAGCCTGTGTTATGGCGTATCTGTTAATGTGGCTTACGCTCATCACGATAACAACAGGAATGTGCCTGATGAATGTATATGAATTTGTCAAGGTTCGTCCCGCTCCCCAGTTTTTTGTGATAAAAGAAGAAACAGGCGGATCAGAATATTTCTCTTTCCACCTGTTTCCTCACTTAAACGCTATTTTTCAACCCACTATCTCAAAATCTTTTTCAAATTTCTGATTGCTGCTTTTACAGACTTTGCTACCATCTGAAAAGAGCAGCCTTCTTCCTGTGCAATCTGCTCATAATTCTTATCTTCAAAATAATACTTCATCAATCGTCTTCTCTGAATTTCCGACAACTGCTGAATTGCACTATGTAAATGTTCCGCTTCCAGTTTATTCAGAACAGTATCCTCTACACCTTCCTCTTTCTGAAATACCCGTTCATATAAACTGGAATCCCAGATTTCTGACTGTTCCAAATGCCTGTCCACAACATTCATATGCGACACATCCTGCAATTCAAACGTATTAAAAGCTTCATAGGATTCATTATTGGCTCTTACCCTAGTTTCAATTCCAACATTTACTAATGAAATTGTTGAGATTTTTTTAATTGAATACCTTCTGTTGAACAGAATTTTTTAGCTGAACTCTTGCTAAGAACCATATTTTCTCCGGTTAGATTCCGGAAAAGAAAATAAGCATACAAATACTGCTCTTTCGGAATCTGTTTTTTTTAACCGAAAGAGATTTGTATGCTTTCTCATTCATCGGGTAATACCCTGTGTTTTTTCTAATGTTACACCCTTTTCACTTTTCAAATTTAGGGTAATACACTAAGTTTATGGAGGTATACAAACATGGATATTCCAAAAACATTATTTGCCACTTTAGTAAAACAAGGGCGTATGGAAATGCATTTAACACAAGAAGCTCTTGCTGAAAAACTCGGAATATCGGCGGCTTATCTTGGAGACCTCGAACGCCATAAAGGCGGTCCCAGTCTGGAATTATTTTGTAAAACCATGCAGACTTTAAATATTTCTGCTGATGACTACGTTTATCCAAATCAGAATAAAAATAATTCTACATATGATCAGATTCTTCGGCTCTTAAATCAGTGCAATGATTATCAGTTACAGGTAATTCTTGCAACTACGACAGCTCTGCTAGATTCTAATCCTTTTATTTCTAACGTAGACACTACTAATGATACAAAATAAAACTTGTAAAATACCGATAAATAGCTGATAATTACCGATATTTAAAATTAGTGGAACAAATACTATTACCATATGTTAAAAACAGTTATGCTATATCATTACAACTTGATATAACATAACTGTTTCTTCTTTACGAATATCCTTTTATCTATCAAATACTACATTTTCCTCCACGACACACTTAATTGCTTTTCATCTCGCTAATTATTTTTTCCATATCCGTCGATTTTTTCAAGAGTCCTAAACCAGCCAATAACTGAATACAATCTACATATCCTTGACAATATGCCCTTTGTTCTGACACAAACGCTTCTTCTTCCAAAATTTCTCCATATTGCTTCAACTTCTCCCTGTCCTCATTACTTATATGATCGAGAAGTATATTCACCTTTTCTTTTTCCATTTTCTTCTTCAACTGAATATTTGCAAGTTCTTGGAAATAGATATAACTTTCTCTGTTTATATTCTCACAACGCAACTGGTTCAAAAAAGAGGATATTTCATTCCAAATATCATTTTCCATAAAAATTTCTCCTGCTATTTTTTGTATCTTTACTTAATTATGCCCAATTTTATATTTCATCATTTCATCAATTCACCATTAAATTTATATCCCATTCCCCATACATTTAAAATGTATCTTGGTTTTGCAGAATCTGGTTCAATCTTTTTTCTGATTCTCCGAATTATGCCCATAACATTATCTTCTGCCCCATAATATGGTTCTTTCCACACCTGTGTATATATTTGTTCCTTTGAAAATATCCGTCCTGGATTTTTTGCCAGCAAATATAATATTTCAAATTCATAATTCGTCAATTGAACCAGCTCACCATTACTTTCTACAGAACGATATTCCGCATTTATTTTTAATGCTCCGTAATCAAGTACCCTATTTTGTTTATCAGGCATCTCAGAGTATTTTTTAGCAGACAGAAAATGTAATAATTCATTTAATTTTTCTTCCTCATTTTCATCAAATGTTACAACAACTACCCTTCCCATTTTTATAAAAACCTTTCACATTCCAAATCTTACAAGTGTAATTTTTATCTATTATTACATCTGTAAGATTTAAAGTCAAGTTTTTATTTCGTTGACAGAATAACCTTTTAAGATATATAATATTTTTATTACATCTGTAAGATTTGGAGGAATATCACATGAGCAATCTGCCTCAAATTTCAGAAGCTGAATTTGAAGTTATGAAAATCGTTTGGAAATACGCACCAATCAGCACCAATGAAATTACTGAAAAATTAACACAAATTTCCAGTTGGAGTCCTAAAACAATTCAGACATTGATTAAACGTCTCGTTTCTAAAAAAGCACTAACCTATGAAAAACAAAGCCGGGTTTTTGTCTATACTCCATTGGTCAAGGAAGACGAATATATTCGGCAGGAAAGTAATTCTTTTTTAAAGCGATATTATAATGGTAATATCACTTCTATGCTTGCCTCTTACATTGAGGATGATAAATTGTCTGAAGAAGACATTGCCAGCTTACGGAATCTTCTTTCCAATCATTAACCATGGGAGGAGCATATTTTGATATATTTTAGTTTTCGATTTTTACTCTGTAATGCCATCATTTGTATTTTTTTAGGTAGTTTACTGGGATTAAAAAATTTATTGCAAAGGCAATTATCCGCACGTATGCAATATAATCTTTCGATTATATTTCTTGCCGTTCTAATTGTTCCCTTTTTACCGATAAACTCTGCCCCATCTTCTATATCGTGGAGACATTTGCTGACAGCCAGTTCAAGTACCAATGGTGACATTCAAACCACTTTTCTTTCTGGTAATGGTTATAATTTGGATAAAATAAATGATTTTGCTGTCTCTGTCAGCACCCAAATACCAACTTTTATTCACACATTACTTGTATTTTTCTGGAGTATCGGTATATTCATAATGTTTTTTCTTCTCTACCGCTCAGTAAAACAAGTAAAAGCCTTACATAGTTCTGCTTTACCTCTTCAAAATGAAGAACTAAACGCTCTTTATATAGAATGTTTAAACGAAGTGAACAGCAAGCATACCATTCCGATTTATAGTACAGCATTTTTGAAATCTCCTGTTTTGGCTGGTTTCCTGCATCCTCGCATTTATCTTCCAATTCACTTGATTTCAGATTTTAACGCTGGAACTATAAGCGCAACTGATATTCGATATATGCTTCTTCATGAACTGCAGCACTACAAGCATAAAGATATTCTAATTGGATATTTGATAAATACAGTAAATGTTTTCTACTGGTTCAATCCCCTAATCTGGTATTTTCTAAAAAGAATACGACAGGAACGGGAACTTGCCTGCGACAGTGCTGTATTACAATTATTGAAAGAAACAGAATACAAGTCATATGGAAATACACTGATTAACTTTGCCGAAACAATAGCTCTGTCTCCATTCCCTCTTACTATGGGAATCAGTGGAAATATAAAACAGTTAAAAGGACGCATTTTAAATATTGCATCATTCCACCAACCTACTTTTAAACAAAAAATTCGTGGATATCTTATATGCATATTCGTCTCTACTATCATCATTGGATGCATTCCCATACTTTCTGTTTATGCTTCTGATCAGACTGGCTATCATTTTGACACAACCGAAAAGAATATTACTCAGCTAAATCTTTCTTCCAATTTTGGGGACTACACCGGAAGTTTTGTTTTATATGATCAGTCTGCTGATAGATGGAATATTTATAATATGGATCATGCTTCCACACGTGTATCACCGAATTCGACTTATAAAATATATGATGCATTACTTGGCTTGGAATCTGGAATTATTACACCAGAACATTCCACTTTCACATGGAATGGAGAACCATATCCTTTTAATTCATGGGAAGCCGATCAAGATTTAACCTCGGCTATACATAATTCCGTAAACTGGTATTTTCAGGCAATTGATTCACAGGCAGGTTTTGAAGCCGTAAGAACATTTTTACAGACAATAAACTATGGGAATCAGAATACTGGAACAAATCTAAATCTCTATTGGACAGATTTCTCTCTGAAGATATCACCCATAGAACAGGTGGAATTGTTACAGGATTTCTATCAAAATAATTTTCATTTTGACAGTAAAAATATCCAGGCAGTAAAAAAAGCTCTGCTGCTTTCCACTACTTCTTCCGGTTCTCTTTACGGGAAAACAGGAACCGGGCGTGTCAATGGTAAAGATGTCAATGGCTGGTTTATCGGATACATTGAAACAGCGAATAATACTTACTACTTCGCAACAAATATTCAATCCTCTTCTGGTGCAACTGGAAGTCAGGCTACCGAAATAACAAAATCTGTACTTTCTAATCTTGGTATTTGGAAATAAATAAAGAGAACTGATAGCATAATTTCCCGTTATCAGTTCTCTTTATTTATTTCTTCTCTACTGATCAATTCTGCAAATTACCTAACCGGTACTGATACCTCGGTATATTATCAATACCATTATCTAAAATCCTGTTTCCAACATACTGAATCGTTCCATCATCCTGAATTTTCATCGTAAGTTCGTGTGTAATAACAACATCATTACATACAACAGAATCACATACTGCATGAATTGTCAAAACAATGGTTCCATCTTCATTGTGCCTGACTTCTGTTACTTCCGGTAAAGACAAGCCAAAATGTGTTGGTGAATAATTACCACATCCCAATCGTTTCCAGATAAACATATTACTTTGTTCATCGTAGACCGCCCATTCTTTCAATTCTTCTTTTGTAACAGGAAGATATGTCATAATTACATTTTCGAACTCTTCTGCTGGAATTCCCACAACCTCTTTTTCTGCAGTAAATTTTTCTCCATATTTCATTTGATAAAAATATTCATAAAGTCCATTATAATCCAACCCCTGCATATCCTCCGCATTCCAGTTTGAACATAACAGATTGTTTCCCTGGTAGCCGAACGTACTCACATATTTTTTTGAATATTCCCGACACTCCTCACTCAAAGGCTTTACCCGGATAATACAACTTCCATCTACAATCTCTGTCACTTCCGGTGGTTCAGGTACGCATAATTCATAACAGAAATTCCCATTTTCAGTATATGCCCATTCTTTTATTTTTGATAGCGATATGTATGTAAGTACAGGCTCTGTATCCTCACTCCAGATCATTTTTGCGGACATCACACTCATTTCTTTTCCATCATAACTATATTCTTTTCTGGTAATTCCACCATCTGTATCTGCTTCATATAAAATTACACTTCCTTTTTCTTCTTGTTCTGCAGATTTTAAAAATTGTTCCATCTTCTGATAATTATCCATAACAGAATAATGATCGGAACCAATGACCGGATTCCCATTTTGTTTGATAATTTCTTTCATCCGATTCATCATTTGCTCAGCAGTGTTCTGATCTGCTTCTTGTATTCCATTATATTCAGAATAAATGTCTCGGACAATGCCCATAATTTCTTCACAATCGTTCACAACTTCCTTTTTCTTGTCTTCATCGATTGGTAGATTATATCCCTTATCCGGATTTTCCATGGTAGTGTTTTTCTGATTCTTCTCATTTTTTACATCTGTGCTGTTTAACGATATCTTACTTTCACAGGAAGTCAGAATCATTCCTATACAAAGTACTAACAAAATACTTTTTCTTTTCATATTGCCCCCTAATTATTACTGTAATTCTCTTCCCACTCTTCTTCTGTTAACCTTGGCATATACCACCCTGCATTTGCATTTTGATCTGAACTAATTACCTTATTTGATAAATACTGGAAACTTCCGTCTTCCATAGGTTTTATCATCAATTCACTGGTGATTGCCTGATCTAACATTCTGATTTCCCATACTGCTTCTATCGTAAGTTTTAATGTTCCATCTTGTAATTTTTCATATGAGATAACTTCCGGATATGGCTCATATGGGAATTCACAATCATATAACCCTCGCGGTCTGTATCTAAAAGTTTTATTATTAGAGTTATAAAAAGTTCCCTTTTCAATCTCGGTATTACTAAATGGTAAATAGGTCTTTATAACCTCTTCAAACTCATCTTCTGGAACTTCATATTCTGCTCCACCATAATTTGCTTCATATGGAACTTGCTTTCCATATTTCATATAATACATTTTTTCATAAAGATCATAAAAATCAAGTTCCGTATAATTCTGGTTATCCCAATTTGTAATCAACAGATTATTAAGTGCATACCCCAACGGCATAACATATTTTCGATTCAATTCCCGGCATGTTTTATCTAATGGCTGCACTCTGAATCCAGTTTCACCCGGTGCTCCATCAAATCCCGGTGGGTGATATTCCTCCAGAAACAAGTATCCTTTTTCTGTATATTTCCACTCATATGCTTCATATTCATCATAATAATTAGCCTGTGGGCTATTATCCTTCCATTTAACCTGACATAATCGAACATTTATCTTTCCATTCATTGACTCTAAATGATATTGTATAATTTCCCCTTCATCAAATACAACAACAATATCAACTGCTGCCTGTTCTTCTTTCTCCGCTGCCTTGCAAAATTCTTCTACTTTTTCACGATTGACCATATCAATCTGATTATCACAATCTACTGCCGCATATCCTTTTTCTTCCAGACAATTGATAATTTTTCTTTTCACCTTTAATGTATTTAACTCCGACTTCTCCTTCATATAAACAGACCGAAAAGTTTGCGCTGTTTTTTTTACTTCTGCATTCATTTCAGATTCTACGGTTTCTTTCTTTTCTTCTTTTTCCGTAATTCGATTTTGTCCGCACCCTGTAAAAACAATAAGAACTATCAATATCATCGCAAATATCTTACATATGTAATAATTTCCCATAAAAATAAGGCTTTATAGAAAGGTCCGTTTTTGAAGTTATACTCAAAACTTGTAGTAATACAGATAAACCACCAAAACCAAGTAAAAATGCAGTTAAAATAATATTAATAGAAATAGCTTTAATATGAATATTAGAGATTATACTTATACCATTAGTAATTTCAAGCAAACCAGTAAGAATTCCATAAATAAAAGAAGGGTCAATATGCATAAAATCAAATAAAGGAGTAAAAATATAAACTAAACTATTTAAAATTCCACTTGATTTTAAAATTGAAATTATACTAGAAAAAATAACTACGAAACCACCAATCATTAAAACTGTAGAAATACTATTTGTAATACTTTTGCCTAAAACTTCGCCTAAATTAGAAAATGTAACATTTTTATTTTTATTAAAACTAGATTTTTTATTTATGTCAGTATTAAAAGTAGAAGTATTAAATTTCCAAAATCTAAAAATAATTCCAACCGTAATACAGGCTAAGATATGTGTTACAAGTAATAATAAACCAATTGTAGAATTACCAAACATACTAATACCAACAGTTCCAACAATAAATAATGGTCCTGAATTATTAGTAAAACTAAGTAATCTTTCACATTCCTCTTTAGAACAAATATTATTTTCTCTAAAATCACAAGCTATTTTAGCACCAACAGGGTAGCCACTTATTAACCCCATTATAAATCCAAAAGCACCTTCACCTCTAATGTTAAATAATGGTTTCATTAATTTATTTAAAAATCTTCCTAATATATTAACAAAATTTGTATGCATCAATAAATCTGTTGCAACAAAAAAAGGGAATAAAGAAGGTACTACCGAGTTTGCCCATAAAGAGAGTCCTTTTTTTATTGCAGGTAAGTTACTAGAGGAAAATAGGAGCAAACTACCAGCAAAAGCTAAGAAAATTAAAGTCAGGATATTTCGTTTTAGTTTTATTATATAAAAATGAGATTTAGAAAACATATAATCACCACATTAAAATATATGTATAAAACCAAAAAAATAGCACATACTTACAATATGTTTGCATCACAAACATAGAAAGGTATGTGTTATTTATGAATAAAAAAAATAAAAATGAAGACCTAGAAAACATGGAACTGGAGATAGGAGAGGAGACAACAAAATACGGAGAATTCGTATCATCATATTTTGCATGGGTATCTTTACCAAAGCAAAAAGAAAAAGTTGAAAAATTAGAAAATATAACAAAAAATAAAGATAAAGAGAGAAATTAAAAGAAAAAATAAGACAATACGAAAATTATTATCAAATAAGGTCAGAAAAGGTCAAAAACAAAACTTGAAAAAACGCTAAAAATGATTATAATAATATTATAGGTCAAAGAAAGTCAAAGACAGTAAAACATATTATAAATATTTAAGCAAACAAATAATTAATGGGGGGACTGATAAAATGAGAATGTCAGATGTAATAGAAGATTTTATAAAAGATTTATTTGAGGAGGATGAATCAGATTATGTAGAAATACAAAGAAATGAATTAGCACAACACTTTAACTGTGTACCATCACAAATAAACTATGTAATATCAACAAGATTTAAGCCATCACAAGGCTATTATGTAGAAAGCAAAAGAGGCGGTGGTGGAAACATCAAAATCAAAAAAATAAATAATACAAAGTCAGATTATATAATGCATATAATAAATAACATAGGAAAAACAATAACAGTAAATGACATAGACATTTTATTAAGTGATTTTTTAACTTACAATATAATAACACAGCAAGAAGCAAAGCTATTAAAAGTTGCAACAAGTGATAATGTACTTAGGTTAAATTCAGAAATAAAAGATGAAGTAAGAGCAAGAATATTTAAAAATATGTTATTAAATATAGAATAAAATTAAAGGAGTGATTAATATGTTATGTGAAAATTGTGGAAAAAGAGAAGCAAATGTTAGATATTCAGAAAATATTAATGGAGTAAAAAAGGAGATGCATTTATGCGAAGAATGTAGCAGAAAATTAGGAATTGCACAAGATATGGATTTTAAAATTCCAGCATTAGATTTTTCTAATTTCTTTGGAAGTTTCTTAGAAGACTTTAATACACCAGATTTTATGCCATTATTAAATGAAGTAAAACAACTAAAATGTGATAGTTGCGGTTCAACCTTTGAAGATATAATAGATACAGGAAGATATGGATGTCCAAATTGTTATGATGTTTTTGAAGATAGAATGGATCCAATATTAAAAAAACTACAAGGTGCAAATAGACATGTAGGAAGACTAGGAAAAATTTCAAATAATAATCTAAAATTTCAAGATAAAGAAAGTAAAAAAGAAAAGAAAGAAGAAAAAACAAATCCTGTAGATAAATTGCAAGAAGATTTGAAAAAAGCAATTAAAGAAGAAAGATATGAAGATGCTGCAAAAATTAGAGATGAAATAAAGAAATTATCAAAATAAGTTAAGAGAAAAATCATATGGAAAGGAAGTAATAATATGAATTGGTATTTACAAAGTGGAAAAGATTCAGATGTTGTTACAAGTACAAGAATTAGATTTGCAAGAAATTTACAAGGATTTAAATTTAATCTAAAAAATCAAAAAGATATAGAAGAATTAAAAAATAAAATAAAAGAAAATACATATGTAATAGGTTATGGATTAAAATATCTAGAATTAAAAGATATGGATGACATTACAAAAATGAGTTTAGTAGAAAAGAACTTAATAAGTAAAGATTATGCACTAAAAAATAAAACAGGAGCAATTTTAATAAATGATGAAGAAAATATTTGTATCATTATAAATGATGATGACCATTTAAAAGTTCAAGTATTTAGTTCTGGATTTGAATTAGAAAACACACTAAACTTTGCAATAGAACTAGATAAAAAAATAGAAGAAGTTTTAGGCTATGCAACAAGTAAAAAATATGGATATTTAACAAGTATGCCAACAAATTGTGGTACAGGCTTAAAAGCATCTGTAATGGTTAGTTTACCAGCACTTGAAAAAACAAGAAATATAGATAAAGTATTTTATAACTTAAGTAATTTTGGAATAAATATATTAGAATTAAATAATGCATTTGAAATTTCAAATAAAAGAACTCTAGGAATTACTGAAGAAGATATTATACAAAATATCAAAGTAGTTACTGAAAAATTAATTGAACAAGAAAGAAATGCTAGAAAATTCTTGGACAAAGATAAAATAAGTTTAGAAGATACAATTTATAGAAGTTATGGATTGTTAACTAATTGCAGAAAAATCACATTAGAAGAAACAGAAAAATTACTATCAAATGTAAAAATTGGAACAGATTTAGGAATCTTACCAGAACTTACAGATAGTAAAATTCAAAAAATGTATTTATATAGTAAACCGGCAAATATGCAAAAATATCTAGGAGAGCAGTATGAAGCATTTGAAAGAGATATAAAAAGAGCAGAGGTAATCAAAAATATAATAAAAGAAAAATAAAAAAAGGAAGGTGATAAAATGACATACAAATTTACAAATAGAGCAAACAAAGCTATAGAATTAGCAAATGATATAGCCTTAGATTTAGGCCATAGCTATATAGGAACAGAACATATCTTATATGGATTAGCCAAAGAAGAAAATGGAGTTGCATCAAAAGTATTAGAAAATCAAAATGTCACAGCTGAAGATATTTTGAATAAAATTGAAGAATTAATTGGAAGAGATGAACCAATAGAAAATATTGTTGATTTCACACCAAGAACAAAAAGAGTAGTAGAAGTAGCATTTATAGAAGCTAGAAAATTAGGCTATAATTATATAGGAACAGAACATTTATTAATAGGAATTTTAAGAGAAGGAGATTGTGTTGCTACAAAAATCTTATTAGACTTAAATGTTAATATTCCAAAATTATATAATGAAATAGTAAAAGTAATAAATGAAGGAGAAGATTACAATTCAGACAATGAAGATTATTCAAACTCCAATAATGGAAGACAAAATAGAAGAATAAGAGGAAGTTACAACTCAACACCAACATTAAATCAATTTGGAGAAGATTTAACTAAAAAAGCAGAAGAAGGAAAATTAGACCCAATTATAGGAAGAAAACAAGAAATAGAAAGAGTTATAGAAATACTATCAAGAAGAACAAAAAATAATCCATGTTTAATAGGTGAACCAGGTGTTGGTAAAACAGCTGCAGTTGAAGGATTAGCTCAAAAAATTGTATCAGGAGATGTTCCAGAAATATTAAAAAATAAAAGAGTTGTAACACTTGATATTTCAGGTATGGTAGCAGGTGCAAAATATAGAGGAGACTTTGAAGAGAGAATCAAAAAAGCATTAAATGAAGTAAAAAAAGCAGGAGATATAATTCTTTTTATAGATGAAATTCATACAATAGTTGGAGCAGGTGCTGCAGAAGGGGCTATTGATGCTGCAAATATTTTAAAACCATTACTTGCAAGAGGAGAAATTCAATTAGTAGGTGCAACAACTTTAAATGAATATAGAAAATTTATTGAAAAAGATGCAGCCTTAGAAAGAAGATTTAGTCCAGTAACAGTAAATGAACCATCTGAAAAAGATACAGTTCAAATCTTAAAAGGAATTAGAGATAAATATGAAGCTCATCATAATGTTAAAATAACAGATGAAGCAATCGAAGCTGCTGTAAAATTATCTGTAAGATACGTAAATGACAGATTTTTACCAGATAAAGCTATAGACTTAATAGATGAAGCATCATCAAAAGCAAGATTAAGAAGCTATGTAGAGCCAGAAAGTCTAAAAGAATTACAAGAAAAAATAGAAAAAATGAAAAATGAAAAAGAAGATGCAGTAATAAATCAAAAATTCGAGAAGGCAGCTGAATTAAGAGATAAAGAAAAAAGCTTAAAAGAACAATTTGAAAAAGAACAAACAAAATGGAACAACAAGAAAACAAAAGATATAGTAACAATAACTGAGGAAAATATAGCAGAAGTAATTAGTAGTTGGACAGGAATTCCAGCTAAAAAAATAACAGAAGATGAAAATGAAAAATTAAAAAATCTAGAAGTAGAATTGCATAAAAGAGTTATTGGTCAAAATGAAGCAGTAGAAGCGGTTTCAAAAGCAATAAGAAGAGGTAGAGTTGGATTAAAAGATCCAAAGAGACCAATAGGTTCATTCCTATTTTTAGGACCAACAGGAGTTGGAAAAACAGAGTTATCAAAAGCATTAGCGGAAGTGTTATTTGGCGATGAAAATGCAATGATAAGAATTGATATGTCAGAATATATGGAACCACATTCAGTAGCTAAATTAATAGGAGCTCCTCCAGGATATGTAGGATTTGATGATGGAGGTCAATTAACAGAAAAAATAAGAAGAAAACCATATTCTGTAATATTATTTGATGAAATTGAAAAAGCACATCCAGATGTTATGAATATGTTATTACAAATACTAGAAGATGGAAGATTAACAGACAGTCAAGGGAGAACAGTAAATTTCAAAAATACAGTAATAATAATGACATCAAACTTAGGAGCAAGACTAATAACAGATAAAAAGCATTTAGGATTTTCAAGTAATGGTTTAGCTGAAAATAAAGATAATAGTGATGAAAAAACAATGCAAAAAGAATACGAAGAAACTAAAAAAGAAGTTATGGCAGAATTGAAAAAAGAATTAAGACCAGAATTTATAAATCGTATTGATGAAATAATTGTATTCCACAAACTAGGGGATACAGAAATAGAAAAAATTATAGATATCATGTTAAAAGAAGTGGAAAACAGATTAAAAGAACAAAAATATGATGTTGAATTTGGACCAGAAGTAAAGAAATTAATAGCTGAAAAAGGAATTGACAAAAACTTTGGTGCAAGACCATTAAGAAGAACAATTCAAAATTTAGTTGAAGATAGTTTGGCAGAAGAAATTCTAGATGGAAAATTAACAAAGGGTAAAGTCGCTAAATTTACGGTAGAAGACGGAAAAATAGTAAAAGTGGGACAGAGATAATCTGTCTCATTTTTTGTAAAATATAAAATATCTTTACTATTTTTAAAATTATGATATAATTCTAATGAAATAAAATATTTATTCGTTTTTTAAAAAATATTTTCAAAACTAGAGAAATTAATATTTATATGTTAAAATATTAAAGAGTTAAAAAGGAGAGAAAACAAATGAAAAGAATGTATAAAAGTTTAATTGCTATAATAGCATTAATATTTTTTATTGCAATAAGCACTTTATTTTTAAATAAAGTCATTAATCCAGTAAATAAAAATAATTATAAAGCAGAGAGTAAAAAAGAAATAGTTTTTGAACCGTATTTTTTAGATGAAAATAAAATAAAAATATTAGTAATTGCACAAGATGATGAAAATTTATTAAGCACGTTGGAACAAATTAATAGAGAGGGAAAAGTACTTAATAAGATAAATTGCAATAATAAAAATAAAGTGACGTTAGATATAGAAATAAATGGAGATGAAACATATGAATTCATCGCAACAAATACATTAGGAGAAAAAATTTCAAAAAACTTAGAAGTTAATGATGAATTTAGAAAAAACATTATAAAAACCAATATTAGTATAGATGAAAGTACTATTGATAGTAATGGACTTGCTTTAAAAGGAAATGTAGAAATAGATTATGGAAATAATAGTAATTTAAATATGAAAACTGAATACAAAATTGGAAATGGGGAGTGGAAAGAATACAATAAAATTATTGATATTGATTGTAATGAAATTGTTTCTAATAAAGAACAAGAGGATGATAATAAAACAATTATAATTTATGCTAGAAAAATAGATGATATAGGAAACCAAATTCTTACGATAAGTAAAACAGTTCAATTTGATGTAGATGCTCCACAAATGCCAGAGATTACAATAGAACAAAAAGCAAAATACCCAACCATAACTGATGAGGGAGTTTGCTTAGATAATACAGTTACAATAAAATTTGATGATGAAAAAGAAAATTTATTAAATCAATACAGTATTGATGGTGGAGAAACATGGCATAATTGTGATACAGGAATTTATACTTTTAATACATTAAAAGGAATAGTATATGCAAAGTCAACAAAAGAAACAGGATTAACTATAACCAAAAAAGTAAATGTATCTATGGCAAATGTTACAGCAAGTTCGGCATTGGCTTCAGATGCATTAACATATAAAGCATATGACGGAGATACCACAACATATGTAGGTGCTTATCATGTTAGTTTTTGGGAAAGTGATGGAGTAGAGATACCTTCGATTGGTGGATATATGCTAGTTGATGAAACCGCTATAAATAAAAATTTAAATGTATATTTTTCAAGAACTGGTTCAGAAAGTCCAGGAGCTTCAAGTGCAAAAGGTGATATAAGAATATATTGTTATGATGATAATGAAAAAGTGCTTTCGACTACTATCATAAATAAAGCACAAAGTGGAATAGGAAAAAAGGCTATTCAAATTCCGGAAAACACAAAAAAGATATACTTTTATATGATAATAACCGATACAGGATGGTCAGGTGGAAATGGTTATGCTAGAATTCATAATATTGAAATAGAAAACCAATAATTAATAAATAAAAAGTAGTATAACTGAAAATTAGCTAAAGTTAGGAAAAATTTAACAAAAACACTTGAAAAGTAAAGTGATATATAGTATAATATCAAAGTAAACCTTTTACTTAGCTTTCAAGAAAAGCACCAAAACTAAAAGCTCAGTTAAAGGTGTAAAAAAAATATAGGAGGTGTAAACATGACAAAGGAAAGAAAACAAGAAATCATTAACACATATAAAAGAGAAGAAAAAGACACTGGTTCACCAGAAGTACAAATCGCTCTTTTAACAGAAAGAATTAATGAATTAACAGAGCATTTAAAAGTTCATAAAAAAGACAACCATTCAAGAAGAGGACTTTTAAAAATGGTTGGAAAAAGAAGAAATTTATTAAACTACTTAGCTAAAAAAGACGACGAAGCATATAAAG
>OGXX01002083.1_pt1 | contig 18855 bp, 16 predicted proteins | sample 1576301 | NCBI WGS metagenome assembly OGXX01 (sample SAMEA3541469, study PRJEB24748) | human gut metagenome | biome: human gut; feature: human-associated habitat; material: faeces | place: China | collected 2012
AGCTGTTCCTAGTACGAGAGGACCGGAATGGACATACCTCTGGTGTATCTGTTGTCACGCCAGTGGCAGTGCAGAGTAGCTATGTATGGAAAGGATAAACGCTGAAAGCATCTAAGCGTGAAGCCTCCCTCAAGATGAGTTTTCCCATTGTTTACAAGTAAGATCCCAGAAAGACTATCTGGTTGATAGGTCAGAGGTGGAAGCATAGTGATATGTTGAGCTGACTGATACTAATAGATCGAGGATTTAACCCTAATTGATATTAATGGTTATATATTTTGATTTTATACATTATCTTAGTTTTCAGAGAATTATTTCTCTAAATTTTATTTCATTAGTGACGATAGCAAAGAGGGTACACCTAGTCCCATCCCGAACCTAGAAGTTAAGCTCTTTAACGCCGAAGATAGTATAATGCTAAAATAGGTAGTCGCTAATGATTTTTTTTGTGCAAAAATGTCAATTATGTTGACTTTATATATATTATTGTGTTATATTTAATTCATAAATTTAGTATTGATAGAACTTCAGTAGTTTTGTAAATAGTAATAAGAAAATTCATGGTTGTTGAAAATGAATCAAATTTATAAAATGAAATACAATTCTTGAACTAAATCGTTACTCGCGTTAAGAGAAAAAGGTAATATTAATATTATAAAGTAGAATGGTACCACGAATAGTTCGTTTCTATATTTATAATATTTTTTTTGAAAGGAAGGTATTTTTATGAATTTATATGAAGATTTAATGTATCGTGGACTTATTAAGGATTTTAGCGATCCAGAGTTAAAAGATAAATTAAATAATGAGAAACTAACATTTTATATTGGAACAGATCCTACAGCAGATTCAATGCATATAGGACATTTTAGTTCGTTTTTAATCGCATCAAGGCTTGCTAAATATGGTCATCATCCCATTCTTTTAATCGGGGGAGCAACTGGTTTAATCGGTGATCCAAAACCAAGTAAAGAACGTCCAATGATATCAAAAGAACAAGTTTTAAAAAATGTTGAAGGTTTAACAAAACAAGCAAAAGAAATATTTGGTTTTGATGTAGTTAATAATTATGACTGGTCCAAAGAAATTAACTTTTTAGATTTCTTTAGGGAATATGGAAAATATATAAATGTTAATTATATGCTTGATAAAGATATAATAAAAAGGAGATTAGATGAAGGAATTACATATTGTGAATTTTCTTATATGTTAATGCAAGCAATGGATTTCGTTCATTTGTATCAAAATAAAGGTGTTACACTTCAAGTAGCAGGTTCGGACCAATGGGGTAATATCACTACAGGTATTGAACTTGCTCGTAAAAAATTAGATGTAAAACTATATGGCTTTACGATGCCTTTAATTTTAGATTCAAATGGTGTTAAATTTGGAAAAACTGAAGGTAATGCTTTATGGCTTGATGAAACTAAGACTTCTTCTTATGAATTATATCAATATTTAATCAACACTGATGATAAAATGGTAATAGATTATTTAAAAAAATTAACATTTTTAACAAAAGAAGAAATTGAAAATATAGAACAAGAACATTTTAAAACCCCAGAAAAGCGTCTAGCACAAGAAAAACTTGCTGAAGAGGTAATAACATTCCTTCATGGAAAAAATTCATTTGACAAGGCAAAACATATCTCTAAAGTATTATTTTCAGGTGATGTTAATGAACTTAGTGATGAAGAGATAGAAGATGCTTTTAAACAATTTGATAAATTAAAATTAGAAAATTTACCACTTATAGATTTATTAGTTTCTAATTCTGTAGCATCATCTAAAAGAGAAGCAAGAGAATTTATTAAAAATAACGCAATTACATTAAATGGAAAAATTATTAATGATGAAAATTATATAATAGATAACAATAGAAAGTACAACATAATAAGAAGAGGAAAGAAAAAATATTATATATTTGAAAAATAAAAAAAGATAGATTTCAAAATTGATTTTGAAATCTATCTTTTTAATTATTATTTAATCTATTTATAATAAGTGCAATTACAATAAGAATATAACCAATTAAAGATATATAAATATTAAAATTAAATATTGGTGTAATTCTTAAAATTAAGATTGATACAGTTGTTCCTATAATTGATGCAACAACAAGTGATATAATATTAATAAAATTATCTTTCTTATTAAATAATATTTCACTTCCATATTTAATTATATAAATAATTGCACAAGATATAAATAAGTTTGTAAGAAGTGAAAATATAAAATTAGGATTCTTTCCAAAAATAGGTAGTTCAAATAATCCCCAAATAACAATAGGTATATTTAATATACTAATATCATTAAATAAATGATTATTATTTGTTGAATAAATAAAATTAGTTATTTTGTTTATTGGAAAAAATTCATATATATAATTTATAAATATTCCTGCGGTTAAGATAAATACAATTCCAAATATAAGAAAAAACAAATACATATATTTACCCCTTTCATATTTTATTCTTATAACAATTATAACTTAAATTAGTTAAAAGTTCAAATAAATTATTGTATAAATGTTAAAATTCAATTATACTAATAATATAAGATATAAGTGAAAGGACATGATTTTTTATGCAAGAAAATGAATATAGTATTATAAATCGTTATGGAGATAATTTTACTTCGAAAACATATATAACTAATCCAGCGATAGGAAGAGAAGATGAATTAAAAAAATTAATATTAGTTTTGTTAACACCAGATAAATCTGCTATATTAACGGGTAAACCTGGTATTGGTAAAACTGCTATAGTGGAAGGACTTGCATATAAAATACAAAAAGATGAAGTTCCTGATGCTTTAAAAGGTTATGAAATTGTTAAAATAGATACACAGGCTTTGGTAGGTACAGTTAAAGATACTGGTGATACAAGAGTTCAAGCTTTAATTGATGAAATTAAAACAAAAGAAAAATTTATTTTGTTTGTTGATGAAATCCATACTTTAATTAATTCTAATAGTGATAATGCACTTGATTTTGCTAATATGTTTAAAACAGGTTTAGGACGTGGTGATATAAAAGTAATCGGTGCAACAACATCAAATGAATATGAAAGATATATCTTAAAAGATAAAGCATTCGTAAGAAGATTTACTAAAATAGAAGTGGAAGAACCTGATAGAGAAATGACTATAAAAATTCTTATGGGGACTCTTCCTAAAATAGAAAAAAATATGAATGCTAAATTAGCATATACAAGTTTTATTCAAGAAAAAATAATGGCTTTCATTGTTGATATTACTAAAGAATTTAATAGAGTTTATGAAACAGAAGGAAGATATCCTGATATAGCATTAACCCTTCTTACACAAGCATTTTCTGAAGCTGTTTTTGATAATAAACAAATAGTAACAATAGAACATATAGAAAAAGCAATAAAAAATAGTACTGCTATATATCCTGATGTTATAAATAAAGGTATTGTAAGTTTAAGAGAAGAGTTTAAAGATTTATTTAAGCAGGAAGAAGATTTAAGAAAGGATTTTTTTAAAAATGAATAAGTTAAGTAGTATTATATATCGTTTAAGAAATATATTGTTTATTCTTTTTATGATAGGTCTTATAAGATTAATCCCTAATATTAAAGAATTAGATTTTATAGGAACAATATTTATAATTTTTGTAATTGTTTATCTTTTACTTGATTTGTATTTTTATGGATGTAAAAATAAATATTTAAATAATAATAATTTTCAAAATATATTAGTTATATTATTATATATTTATGTGTTTATTGTTTCACAAAAATATATTAATTCAATTAATGATTTTACTTATACAATTGATAATATGTATTATTTAATAAATTATATAATAATAGTTTTAGCATTTATATGTATAAGTGTTAATAACTTTATATTACTTTCAACAAAAAAATAGTTTTTTAACTATTTTTTTTATACATATTCATATATTCATTATATAATTCTTTAAATCTAGTAAAATGTACTATTTCTCTTTGTCTTAAAAACAAAAGTGGTGCAATAACATCTGGATCGTTTGTTAAATCTATTAAATTTTCATATGTAGCGCGTGCTTTTTGTTCTGCAGCCATATCTTCAGATAAATCGGCGATAGGATCACCAGTAGTGGCAAAGTATGCTACAGTAAAAGGTACACCATTAGCATCTGTTGGATATAACGCTTTTTTATGTTCAGCATAATGAGTATCAAGTCCAGCTTGTTTTAATTCTTCAAGTGTTGCATCTTTCATTAGTTGATAAAGCATTGTAGAAATCATTTCAACATGACCTAGTTCTTCTGTACCAATATCAGTTAAAAGAGCTTTTCCTTTATCTGTAGGCATTGTATATCTTTGATTTAAATACCTAAGAGCAGCAGCAAGTTCTCCATTAGCACCACCATATTGAGTAATAATAGTTTTAGCAAGATTTAGATCTTTTCTTTTTATATTAATAGGATATTGTAATTTTTTTTCATATTTCCACATTACTTATTCACCTCCCAAGGAAAAGATGAGTCCCAATTCCATGGTGTTTTGTTTAGTGTTTCACTATACGTTGTAATAGCACCATATTTTGTTTCATAATTTTTCTTAGCAGTTTCATATTCTTTTAAATATTTATCTCTTAAATTAAGCATATTAGTATCATTTGGGTAGATATCTAAATATAAATTTAAGTCAACTAAGTTAAAATCATATATTTGAAGTAATAACATCATATAATCTTTTTCATTGTTTGGATTTATTTCATATGGTTTATAATTTTTATAAGGATCATATAAGTTATCAAATATATTACCACGTATAAATCCTTTATATGGATCTATATTATTATTTACATTATTATTAGAGTAATTATAATTGTTAAAATCATAATCATAATAGTTATTCATAATATTTTTCCTCCCCATATTAGGTTATGTTTATCATTTTTTATTGAATGGGTTAATAACTATAAATAATAAAAATGTGTATTATTTTTATTTATTGGAATAGAATATTTAGCAGATGATGTATCTGATTTGACATTATTGGATGATTGTGATATATTCTTCTCAAGAAAAGAACCAGCTGCGGTGCTAAAGCCCGTACCTCGTTCTTTTTTTGTTCATAAATTTTAGTAAAATTATTATTTTTAATATTATATTTTATATAATCATTTAAATTTATATTGTCTATAGCATTTATATATAAATCTTTGCCTAATTCGTAAGTTTTAGGATCCTGTATAATTTGAGATAAATACAACTGTATTTGCAATTGACATTGCTATTTAATTATGGTATATTATTTGCATAAAGAAGAACTCCTTGAGATTTGCTTATAGGTTCTTTTTTATTATAATAGGATAAATAAGTAATTTATTATATTTTCACTAAATTTTTATAAAGTTTATATGTTAAGTCTTGCAAAAGTGTTAATTTAATGTTATCATATAAAAGTAATAATTTTTATGGCGATATTGGTGAAGTGGTTAACACGCTTGTCTGTGGAACAAGTATGCATGAGTTCGATCCTCATATATCGCCCCAAATGGTAATTTAACTTTGTATTTGATACAAAGTTTTTATTATAAAATAATTATCGAACAAATGTACTTTTATTACTTGATTTAATAAAATAAATATGATATATTTAATATGTAGTTAAGCGAAGTATACTTGATGAGGAGGTACTTATGAATTTTTTGAATAAAGATGATAATAATATAATTATTTGTAAGCCAAGTGTTAAGGATTATTTATTGAAAAAATTAGAACAAGAAAATGAATTTTTTAATATAAAGTTTATGGATTTTAATGAAATAAAAGAACATTTATATTTTAGTTATGATTATAATACGATTAAGTATGTAATGGTTAAATATAATTATAAATATGATATAGCTAAGATGTATATTGATAATATTTATTATGTAAGTGATAAAACTTATAAAAGTAAAAAACTAAATAAATTAGTGTCGTTAAAACGTGAATTAGATGAAAATAAATTATTAATTTATGATGGTGTTTTTAAAACATATATAAAAGATAAGAAAATATATATTTATGGTTATGATTATTTTAATAATTTAGAAGAAAAAATAGTAAATGATTTAAAGTTATTAACAGATGTTGTTAATATTAAGAAAGAATATAACTCTTTTATACCTGATGTTTATGAATTTAATAAAATTCAAGATGAAGTAGAATTTGTAGCATTTAAAATAAGTGAGTTATTAGATAATGGTATTGATATAAATAATATAAAATTATGTAATGTAAGTAGTGATTATAACATTTACATTGAAAGAATATTTAATCTTTATAAAATACCAGTAGTTTTAAATAATAAAGTTAGTCTTTATTCTACTAAAATAGGCAAATATTTTTTAGATAATTTGAATAAAGATATAAATGTTACAATTTCTTTACTTAATTGTTTTGAAGAAAAAGATATTGTAAATAAGATAATTAATATATGCAATAAATATGTTATGGAAGAAGATTATACTTTAATTAAAGACTTACTTGAGTATGATTTAAAAACTACATATCTTGAAGAAATTTTATATAAAAACTATGTAGAACTAATAAATATAGAAGATATTGTTAGTGATTTAGACTATGTGTTTTTAATGAACTTTAATGAAGGAGAAATACCAAACACACAAAAAGATGAAGATTATATAACAGATAATATAAAAGATGAAGTTAATCTAAAAAAAACAGTAGAAATTAATACTTTAGAAAAGATCTTTACCTTAAAAAATATTAAATCAATTAAGAATTTAATAATAACATATAAACTTAATTATAAAAATAATGTTTGTTTTAAATCTAATTTACTTGAAGAATTAGAATGTAATTTTAAAATCTTTGATGAGAAACATATAACATATTCTTTATTGTCTAGTAAGATTAAATTAAATGAAAATATAGATGATTTAATAAAATATAATAAAAAATCAAAAGAACTTGATTTATTATATAGTAATTTTAATGATAATACTTATAATAGTTATGATAATAAATTTACAGGAATAGACAAGAATGATTTTTATTCTTATATAAATAATAAAAAAACTTTATCTTATTCTTCTTTATCTAACTATAATGAATGTGCTTTTAAGTTTTTAATGGCTAATGTTTTAAATTTAAATCCTTATGAAGAAACGTTTTTAACAATCGTAGGAAATTTATATCATCATATTTTAGAAATAGGATTATTAAATGAAATTGATGTCGATAAAGAAATAAAAAATTTTTTAAAGGATAAAAGTTTTAGTAATAAAGAAAAGTTTTTTTTAGATAAATTAACTGATGATTTAAAATTTACTTTAGAAGAAATAAGAAAACAAACGAAAAATATATCATTAGATAATTATTTATTTGAAAAGGAAATAAAAGTAGAAAAAGGAAAAAATTTAAGTATTACTTTTAAAGGCTATGTTGATAAAATTATATATAAAGAAGAACAAGGTAAAAAAATAGCAGTTTTAATTGATTATAAAACTGGTAACACTGATATTGACTTAGGATATATTAAAGATGGGATAAATCTTCAGTTGCCTGTTTATTTATATTTAGTTAATGAAGAGTTGAAAAATGTTGTTTTCGCAGGATTTTATTTGCAAAAATTAATAAATAAAGACAATAAAGATTTAAAACTTGAAGGTTATTCAAATAGTAACGTTCATATTTTAAGCATGTTTGATAAATCATATGAAAATAGTAATTTAGTTAAGAGTTTAAAAGTAACAAAATCTGGAAATTTTTATTATTATTCTAAAATATTAAGTGATGATGAGATAAAAAAAATAATCAAACTTACTAATGAAAGTATTGATAAATCAATTAAAAATATTGAAGATGTTAAATTTGATATAAATCCTAAAATAAGTGATGATTTTGATTCTTGTAAGTATTGTCCTTTTAATGATTTATGCTTTAAAACTAATGATGATTATATAGAAATAAAAAAGGATTTAACTTTTTTAAAGGGGGAAGATTATGAGTAAATGGACGGAAGAACAACTTTTAGCAATTAATAGTGAAGGTAAAAATATAATTGTATCTGCAGGTGCAGGAAGTGGGAAAACAGCAGTTTTATCAGAAAGAGTTTTACGAAAAATAAATGATAATGTTCCCATTAATAGACTTTTAATATTAACTTTTACAAATGAAGCAGCAAAAGAAATGAAAGATAGAATTAGAAAAAAATTAATAAATGAGAAAAAACAAGAACAATTAAGTTTACTTGAAGAATCATATATAACTACTTTTGATAGTTATAGTTTATCAATTGTAAAAAAATATCATTATTTACTTAATGTAAGTAAAGATATAAAAATAATAGATGATACAATTATTTCTAATATTAAAGATAAATTTATTGATGAAATATTTGAAGAACTATATGAAGAAAAAGATGATAATTTTTTAAAGCTAATAAGGGATTTTTGCTTAAAAGATGATAAAAATATTAAAGAGGCAATTTTAAATATTTCTAAAAAGTTAGATTTAAAAATAGATAAAAAAGAATATTTAGATAATTATATTAATAATTTTTATAGTCAAGAGAATATTAATAATTTATATTTAGAATATAAAAATTTAATTGATAAAAAAATAACTAATATTAAATATTTACTTGATTTATTTGGTAATTATGCTCCAAGTGATGTTTATGAAAATGTTTATAACACATTATATCCTTTAGTTAATGCTAAAACATATGAAGAATATAATTTATGTAAAACAATATCTCTACCAAAAACAACAAAGTTAGATGAAGATAGTAAAAAAGTTAAAGAAGAGTTATCAAAAGAAATAAAATCATTTGCTAATTTTATTATTTATGATGATGAAAAGAGTGCAAAAGAAAGTATTTATTTAACAAAACCATATGTTACTGCCATTATAAAAGTTATAAACTTACTTGATGAAAGAATACATAATTATAAATTTTCAAAAGATATTTATGAGTTTGTTGATATTAGTAAACTTGCTATTGAAGTAGTTAAAAATAATGAAGATGTATTAAATGAATTAAAAGATTTTTATAATGAAATAATGATAGATGAATATCAAGACACTAATGATTTACAAGAAGAATTTATAAGTTTAATAGAAAATAATAATGTTTATATGGTGGGAGATATAAAACAGTCAATATATCGTTTTAGAAATGCTAATCCTTTAATATTTAAAAACAAATATGATTTATATAGTAATAATATATCCGGGATGAAAATAGATTTACTTAAAAATTTTAGATCAAGGAGTGAAGTATTAGATAATATTAATTTACTTTTTGATTATGTAATGGATGACTTTTTAGGGGGAGCAGATTATATAAAATCTCACCGAATGGTATTTGGTAATACTTCATACATTGAAGAAGGAAAAACAGAAGCTAATTATAATCTTGAAATATATAATTATAATGAAGATTCTTCTTATACAAAAGAAGAAATTGAAGCATTTATCATAGCTAATGATATAAAAAATAAAATAGAAAATAATTACCAAGTATTTGATAAAGATAACAAAATACTAAAAAATATAACTTATAGTGATATATGTATTATTATGGATCGTGGAAATGCTTTTGAAACTTATAAAAAAATATTTGAAAGTATGGGTATTCCTTTATCAATTTATGCCGATTTTAAACTTAATAATGAATATGATATTATTACTTTAGAAAATATAATAAGATTTATAATTAAAATAAAAAATAAAGAATATGATAAAGAATTTATATATTTATATACAAGCATTGAAAGACGTTTTGTTTATAACAAGATAGATAAAGAAATATTTAAAAATATTAAAAATAATAATATATATAAAACGGATTTATATGAAAAAGCAAGTTTAATTTCTAAAACTATTGATATTAGTTCTCCTAGTAAGATATTAAATAATATTATAAAAGAATTTAAAATATATGAAAGAATACTTACATTAACTGATGTTAATAAAATCTTAATAAGAATAGATAATTTAATTGATCTTGCTAGTACTTTAGAAAATATAGGATATAATGTTTATGATTTCAGTGATTATTTAAAAGATTCGAGAAATAAAAAAATAGAGATAAAATATAATGAAGGAAAAGCAACTTCTAATAGTGTTAAAATAATGAATATTCATAAAAGTAAAGGTCTTGAGTTTAATATTTGTTATTTTTCAGGCCTTTATAAAGAATTTAATAAAAGTGATATTAAAGATAAATTTTTATTTTCAAATTATGGGATAACAACACCTTATTATATAAATGAAGAAAAAGAAACTTTTGTTAAGTTTTTAATTAAAGAAAAATATGCAGAAGAAGAAATAAGTGAAAAAATAAGATTATTTTATGTTGCTTTAACTAGATGTAAAGAAAAAATGATTATGGTATGTCCTTTTAAAGAAAAAGAAAATGTACTTATTAATAAAGTAATTGATAATGATATTAGATTAAAATATAAATCATTTAAAGATATTTTAGAAAGTATTAAATATAATTTAAACTCATATATTAAGTTTATTGATTTAGAGGATATATATATTAGTAAAGATTATAAATTAAATAAACAAAAAACATATGATAAATTTATAAATAAAACTAATGATAAAATAATAGTTAAAGAAAATAATATTTTAAATAGTGTTGAAGAAAGAAAACATGCTTCAAAAACAATTAATAAATTAATAACTAAAGAAGAATTAAACAATATGAAATATGGTACTAAAATGCATTATCTTTTAGAAACAAGTTCATTTAATAATAGTAAAGAAGAAATTGTTAATAATTTATTAAATAGTTTAGATATAAAAGATGCTAAAGTATATAAAGAACATGAATTTATTTATGAAAAAGATAATATTATATATCATGGAATATGTGATTTAATGTTAGAATATGAAGACCATATAAAAATTATTGATTATAAACTTAAAAATATTAATGATGAAGAATATTTAAAACAACTTAATGTTTATAAAGAGTATATTTTAAGTAAGAAAAATATACCTGTGAAAACATATTTATATTCAATAATAGAAGAAAAACTATATGAAATAAATATATAGTTTTTTTCTTTTTGTTAATAATAAACATGAGGTGTTATTATGAATATAAGTCATATTTATTATGAAAAAGATATATTAAATTATGATTTAGGTAAATATTTACTAGAAAAATATAAGAATGTTCCTAAAACAGTTATTGAAAATCATAATAATATAAAAGAATTAAGAGAAAAAGAAAATAAAGATTTCCCTATTTTAAAAACATATTTAATCATAGGAATAAGAAAAACACAAAATTTTGTTTTAAATTATAAAGTTTCAAATTATCTTGTCCCATATACATCAAGTGGATGTGGAGCAATGTGCTTATATTGTTATTTAGTATGCAATTTTAATAAATGTTCTTATTTAAGAGTTTTTGTTAACAAAGAAGAATTATTAACAAAAATAATAAAACATAGTATAAAAAGTAAAGAGGAAATGGTTTATGAAATAGGGAGTAATAGTGATTTGGTATATGAAAATATGATTACTAATAATTTAAAATGGACTATTGAAGAGTTTGGAAAAATAAATAAAGGTTATCTTACTTTTCCAACAAAGTTTCATCAAATTGATGATATTATTGGAATAAAACATAATAAAAGAACTATAATTAGAGTAAGTGTTAATCCAGAAGAAATAATAAATAATATTGAATTAAAAACATCATCTTTAGATAAAAGAATTGAAGCAATTAATAAGTTATGTGATGATAACTATAAAGTTGGTATTTTAATCGCACCAGTTATTATGGTAAATAATTATAAAAAACTATATAAAGAACTTATTATAACTTTAAAAAATAAATTAAGTGAAAAAGTAAAAAAAGAAGTTTTTTTTGAAGTAATATTTATGACATATAGTTATGTTAATAATGTTATTAATAAAGAGGCGTTTCCTAATTTAATTAATTTGTATGATAAAAATATTCAAACAGGAAGAGGAAAAGGGAAATATGTATATAAACCATCTTTAAAAGAAGAAGGAAAAAAGTATATAGAAGAACTTCTAAATGTCTACTTTCCAAATAATATAATAAAATATATATGCTAAATTAAGTAAAAATGATATAATAAAGATTATATAGGAGAAAAAAGATGAAAGATAATAAAAGAAAAACATTTATATATAATTTTTTTGTATTTTTAGGACTTATATTAATAATGTATTTTATTATATTTAGAAAAGTAAATATAAAAGATATATTAGAATCATTAAAAGATGTTAATTTAGTGTTTATAGTTTTAACATTTATAGCTACATTTTTATATATTTCTTTAGAAACAGTAAATGTTGGAAGAATATTAAATAGTTTTGGTTATAATAAAAAACCTTTAACATATTTGAAATATACAATGATAGGATACTTTTTTAGTGCAATTACACCAAGTTCAAGTGGAGGACAACCAATGCAAGTATACTATATGACAAAAGATGATATTGATATTTCTCATTCTACATTTGCATTATTAGTACAACTTTCTGCTTATCAATTTAGTGTTGTTTTAATTGCTCTTGTTTCTTTAATATTTAGTTTTAGTTATGTAAAGGGATTAAATGCAATAATAGTATTTTTATTTATAATAGGATTTATTATTAATTTTATGTTATTTTTAATATATACACTTTTAATTTTTAAAAATAGTTTTATTAAAAAAATATCTAATTTTTGTATAAAATTATTAAAAAAGATTAATATAAAAAATGTTGATAAAATAGAAACAAAGATAAATGAAAAAATAGATATATTTCATGAAAGTAGTAATTATATTAAAAAGAATAAAAAAATTATAATAAATACAGTTATTACATGTATATTACAAGTTTTAATTAATTATATTGGTCCTTATTTAATATATAAATCATTTGGATTTAGTGAAAATAGTTTATGGTTATTTATTTCAATGCAAGCAATACTATTTATTTGTGTATCATTTGTTCCTATCCCAGGTTCAGTTGGAGCAAGTGAAGCAGGTTTTTTAGGAATATATCAGTTTTTATTTCCTGAAAGCTATTTAAATTCAGCTATGCTTCTTAGTAGAGGGGTAAGTTTTTATCTATTTGTTTTAATAACAGGTATAGTAGTTATAATAAATAATTATAAAATAATGAAAAATAAAAATAGAAGTTAATCTTCTATTTTTCATATTGTTCCATAATTACAGGAACTATTTGTAATTTTCTTGAAACAATTTTCTTTAAAAATGTTCCTTGTTCTAATTTTTTTAGATTAAATGCATTTGATAATACATCTTTAGAATCTGTATTAAAGAAAATATAACTTCCATCATTTAAAATATCATTTACAAAGAATGTAAGACTTGCATATTCATTGTTTTTAGCAATAGATGTTAGTAATGTTTCATATTCTTCTTTATCTTTTAAGAATATTGATGGGTCAGTTGTAGATATTTGTCCGATTCCAATTTTTTTATTACCAATTGGATATATTTTAAAATCTTGATATAATAATTCTTCTTTAGTTTTACCTTTAATACTAGCTCCTGCTTTTAATAAGTCAATTCCGTATTTATTATAATTTATTTTAGCAAGTTTAGATAATTCCATTAAAGCTTTTTTATCAAGTTCAGTAGTTGTAGGACTTTTTAAAATAAGAGTGTCTGAAATAATACCTGAAGCCATAATTCCCGCGATTTGTTTTGGTATTTTAATATTATTTTCTTTATACATTTGATAAATTATTGTATTTGAACTTCCAACAGGCATATTTCTAAAATTAATCGGAGAATTTGTACCAATTGAACCAATATTATGATGATCTACAATTTCTAAAATATTTGCTTCTTCAATACCTTCGATACTTTGTGTATATGAATTATGGTCTACTAAAATAACTTTTTTCTTTTTCTTTTCAAAAGTATCTGCTAAAGTAACTGTACCCAAACATTTATTATTTTTATTAACAACAGGATAATAACTAAATTTAGTTCTATTAGCCATATCTATAAAATCAGTAACATTATCAAGCTCATTAACACATAAAATATTCTTATTAATTTCAGTACTGTTAATTTTATTAGCAAGTTCAATCATCCTGGCAGTTTGGATTGCAGAAAGTTTAGTTTTTATAATATTTATTTTATTTTGTTTAGCTATTTTTAAATGTTCTTTTTTAATATCAACACCACCACTTATAATAAGAAGTTTAATACTACTGTTAACAGCATACTCAATAATACTATGACGGTCACCAACGATTAAAATACTACTGTTATCAAGATTAACATTGTCAATAAAAGTTGTACTTTTGTAAGAAGCAACAATGACATTTCCAACAATATCATTATCATATAAAGCTTTTTTTTCTCCTTCAATAGTATTTAAAATATTATCATAAGTTGTATTAAGTGAGGTATTAGTATAATTAATTAAATATTTAGCTATATCTTTCATACCTAATACTCCAATGAAATTATTAGAATCTCCAACAACAGGTATTTTACTTGATTTTTTACTAACCATAAGATTATATGCTTCAAGTAATGATTTATTTTCATTAATAAAGAAGTTTTTACTATAATTTAAATCTTTAATTTTTAATTTAACATCATTTAAAAACATTGGTTCTTCTAAATTAAAATAATCAAGCGCATATTTCGTTTCACTATTAATGCTACTTAATATAACAGGAATAGTATTATATCCAAGTTGTTTTTTTAAATAAGCTAGAGCTATTGCGCCACCAACACTATCAGTGTCAGGTTTTCTATGTCCGAAAACATAAATTTTTTCCATTTATATCACATCCTTAATTCTTTAAAATTATATCATATAAATATCTAAATAAAAAGCATTTTAAAAAAATAATAACTAATTATATAAAATATTAATATCTACATTACCATCAATACCATTTACAACACCTGAACTTGTAAGTTGCCACATATCATATTTATTTGAATAATTTGTTTTATTTGTATAATGAGCTAACCATATTTTATAATTTGTTGTATCCCAAATATGATTAAGATATGTTGCACTTCCATAAAGCATTGTTTCATATCCTTTTTCATTTAATGTATCAAAGAAAACTTTAGCCATATTATTTAAATCAATAAAACTAAGATTATAATTATTAAATTCTTCCCAGTCTTCCCAGTCAAACGCAATAGGTAAATCAAGTTTTTCATTATTTAAAGTTTTAATAATCCAGTTAGCTTGGTCTTTAGCCTGTTTTTCGTTTTCAGCATAACTATAAAAATAAATTCCAACTTTAAGACCTGCTTTTTTAGCATTTTTAATATTTTGAAGAAATTTATTATCTAAAACATTTTCATTTTTATTATTATGACCGAATCCAATTCTTATCATTACAAAACTAACCCCATCTTCTTTTACTTTATTAAAATCAATATCTCCTTGCCAAGTTGAAACATCAATTCCTATTTCATTTTTATTGGTTTTATAATTTTTAATAATATCTTTTAAATATTTAGGACTTGGATTATAACTTGATGAATTAATTTTATCTTTTACAATTAAAGTAAAATCTTTTTCTGTTTTATTTTTACTTGTGTCAGTAGCACTAAACTTTAATTTATAACTACCTATTTTATTAGTATTATAATCTCCTAGTATTTCACATTTAATATTTCTATCGTAATTATCGCCACATAAAGGACTTGAAGAAATATTAAATTTCTTTCCTTTTTCTATCTCATATGTAGAATTACTTAAAATAACGGGAGGTGTTGTATCTATAATATTAACTTTAAAAGAATACTTTTCTTTTTTATTATTGTTTGTTTCATAATTAAAAGCTATTTTTTTGTTTCCAAGTTTAGAAGTATCAATTAAATAATTTTTAGTAATAAAACTTCCGTTTTTAATATTTACTAAATCATATAAATAAACACTTTCTCCAACTTCAATATTTAAATTCTTATTTAAATTAATTATTGTTGTATTTTTATTATTACATCCACATAATAGGATAACTAAAATAAGTATAATTATTTTTTTCATATGCTCTCCTTATTTATTACATATATATTTTATCACATAAGTTGTAAATATAGACATTTTTTAATTAAAATGTTATAATATGGTCTGTTAAGGAAGTGAGTTATATGAATAAGGTTGTCTTAATAACGGGAGGATCTTCAGGAATAGGAAAAGAAACTGTTTATAAATTTGCTAAAAATGGATATGATGTTATATTTACATATAATAAAAGTAAAGAAACGTCAAAAACAATAGAAAAAGATATTATATCTTCTTATAATGTTAATATTTATTCCATAAAGTGTGATATAAGTTTGGAAAATGATGTAAAATCTTTAGCAAATTTTGTCAAAGATAAGACAAATAAAATAGATGTTCTTGTAAATAACGCAGGAATAGCAATTGATAATCTATTTGAAGAAAAAACAGTAGAAGAATTTAAAAAAGTTATTGATACTAATTTAGTGGGTACTTTTAGTGTTATTAAATATCTTGGAAATCTTATAAATGATGGAGGTAGTATTATAAATATATCTTCAACTAATGCGATTGACTCTTATTATATTGAAAGTATTGATTATGACGCTTCAAAAATAGGTGTTATATCTCTTACCCATAATTTGGCTAAATACTATGCTCCAAGAATAAGAGTTAACTGTATTTGTCCTGGTTGGGTAGATACATTGATGAATAAAGATTTAAGTAAAGAACAAAAAGATAGGGAAAATAAAAAAATATTACTTAATAGATTTGCTAAACCTAGTGAAATAGCAAATGTTATATATTTTATTGCAAGTGATGAAGGAAGTTATATAAATGATGCAATAATTAAAGTAGATGGAGGAAGAAATAATGATTAATATAGATGAAAATTTATTAGAAATTAGTAAAAAATGTGAAGAAGAAATAAAAACAGAATTAAAAAAAATAGATGATATATGTATGTTTAACAGTATGAAAGTATTAAATGCTTTTCATGAAGAAAATATTAGTGAAATACATTTTAATACTTCAACTGGATATGGATATAATGATATAGGAAGAGATAAAATAGAAGATGTTTATAAAAATATATTTAAATGTGAAGATGCTTTAGTAAGAACACAATTTATCTCAGGAAGTCATGCTTTAACTGTATGTTTATTTGGCCTTTTAAGACCAAATGATACCCTTTTAAGCATAACAGGAAAACCATATGATACACTTGATGAAGTAATTGGTATAACTCCTAATGATAGTTCATTAAAATCATTTGGAGTAAATTATGAACAAATAGATTTAGTTGATAATAATTTTGATTTTAAAAAAATAGAAGAAAGATTGAATAAAGATTTTGTTAAAGTAATTGAAATACAAAGATCAAAAGGTTATTCTACAAGAAAAAGTATTTCAATAGAAAGCGTAGAAGAAGTAATTAAATTAATAAAAAAAGTTAGTCCTAAAACAATTGTTATGATAGATAATTGTTATTGTGAATTTGTTAGTTATAAAGAACCAACTGAAGTAGGAGCAGATGTTGCTGTGGGTTCTTTAATTAAAAATTTAGGCGGAGGAATAACACCAAATGGAGCTTATATTGTAGGTAAAAAAGATTTAATAAATCTTGTAGCAGAACGTCTTACTGTTCCAGGTCAAGGAAAAGAAGTAGGACCATCTTTAGGATTTAATAAACAAATACTTCAAGGACTTTTTTTAGCCCCTCTTGTCGTAGCTAATAGCTTAAAAACAGCAATATTTACAAGTAAAATAATGGAAACTTTAGGATATGATGTTGAACCAAAATATAATGAAGAAAGAGTAGATATCGTTCAAAACATAATATTTAATAATAAAGATGATTTAATTAATTATTGTAAAGGAATTCAAAAAAGTTCTGCGATAGATTCTAGTTCAATCCCTGTTCCAACACCAACACCAGGGTATGATGATGAAGTAATCATGGCAAGTGGAAGTTTTACGCAAGGCTCATCAATTGAATTTTCATGTGATGGTCCAATTAGACCACCTTATATTGCATATCAACAAGGTAGTTTAACCTATGAATATGGTAAACTAGGGGTACTAACAGCAATAAAAGAATTAAATAAATAATAAAAAAACAGCGGTTTTGAATTAGGGTGGTAACCCGAGATACCTCGTCCCTTTTTGTGGGGCGAGGTTTTTTTATTTCAATAAATGAGAAGCGTGCTTGAATTTTTAATTTATGGAGGAAATTATGAAAGACAAGATTCAAAAACTGAGAGAACAGTTTCAAGATGAACTTGGAACCGTAAATGCATCTTCTTCTTTATCACTTTTTATTCCTGATTCTTCAAGAGAAAAGTCTTTTAAAATTTGATCAAAACTTCTTCCTTTTACTTTAGCCATTTCATCACTAAACATTGAGTTGTCATTAAACCTTAAATCAATTTTGTATTCATCTAAATCTTTTTCATTCTTTACTTTCTTTAATACTTTGAAATTATCAAGATAGATATATCTTTCGTCATTGTCTCCATAATATACTTTACCTGTTTCAAATGCAAAATGTTCTGATTCACCAATAAACTTATATGTTATATTATCTCTTTTTTCATAACCATAGTCTTCCTTATAAGTTATTTTATTTTTAGAATTCATAGAACAACCACATATTGTAAATAAAGCAAAAATAATTAATAATCTTGTAAATACTTTTTTCATAATACTTCTATACTAAATTTTTATTTAATATATTCCTCCTTTTTAGCTTATTATACCATAAATAAATTTTAAAATATATGCATTTTAATTATTGCATTTTATATAATATTTTATGATAAACGATAAAAATATATTGACAAATAATAAAATTAAGCTTATTATGTAATTGAGGTGAGGAGTTT
>OGXX01002086.1_pt1 | contig 18837 bp, 15 predicted proteins | sample 1576301 | NCBI WGS metagenome assembly OGXX01 (sample SAMEA3541469, study PRJEB24748) | human gut metagenome | biome: human gut; feature: human-associated habitat; material: faeces | place: China | collected 2012
GTCAACAGCATCTGTGGCCGATGTGAGCACCATCCGCCGGGGATGTCCCATACGGCGGCATATACGCCTAACTTCATCGGCAAAGCCGAGCTCCAGTATCTTGTCCCACTCATCGATCACAAGCACTGACGGATCATGAAGCTCCACTGATCCACGGTTGATATGGTCAAGCAATCGTCCCGGAGTCGCTACCACTATGTCGGCTCCAGCTGAAAGCGACCTCTGCTCCTCATCCATGGCATGGCCGCCATACAGGGCCACCGCCTTGAACTCACGGGCCGCACTGCGCACAACACCTGCCACCTGCAAGGCAAGTTCACGCGAAGGCACCAGGACCACACACTTCGGACGTTCCGAAGGAACAGGTGACGGCGTCCCGGCGCCCGCAAGCAAAGCAATGGTGAATGCAAGGGTCTTGCCTGACCCTGTGGGTGCAAGCAATACAGTGCAAGCGTCAGCATGATGCTCCGTCATATAAACCTGCATGGGATTAAGCTCCTCTATGCCGTCGATGGCCTTTATGGCCGCTTTTATCTTATCTATCGTCATTATTCTGTCAATTTATTTCACTTCAGTTATGCGGCCCGAATCAAGATGCCACAGGAAACCTCTTACCGGCAATCCGGCAGCCTCACAGCGCATCAGTCCCATATAATGCCGCACCTGTTTCTTATACTGTCCGATATGGGCATCGAAATCCTCATCCGAACCGGTCTTATAATCCACCACATCCACAGTGCCCGCCGACGTCCACACCACTCTGTCGGGACGGCTTGTGACACATACGGATGCGTCATCCGGGGCATATCCTGAAAAAACCGGCCGCTCACACAGCAATCGACTGAAACCGTCAAACCATAACGCCACATCGGGTCGCCGCGTCTCGCGTGCGAGCAGGGAATGCAGCGGAGCGGCATCACAGGGTCTCACCATATTGCATGACACAAGCCACGCCACAGCCTTGTCCACGTCGGCCGGATGCCGGACCTTTGCCAAGGCGGCATGAAGTACTGTACCACGGCTGCGCATATCGCTCTCCACATAATGCTCAGGAATACGGAGCTTGGTATCATCCCAAAGATCCGTACGGTCCACAACATCAAGCAGAGGCATTACCCCGAAGGTTTCCGGCTCCAGGCCTTTGCGGGGACTTGCTTTCTCCCTGTGGGGAGGCAACTCCTCACCGCACCGGAAACTGCCGTCGGCGGCACGCTCCAATATGGATAATGATGGCAGCACGGTATTGAACAGATCGGAAGTAGTGACACCCCGCGGCGATGCGTTGTAATGCAGATAAAGACGGTCAACCGCACGTGTAAGGGCCACATAGAGAATATTCACCTCGTCAAGCCTGCTTTCGGCGGTAACCGAGGAATAGTAGGGGGCGAAAGCGGTGTTCTCCAACTCCTTCACCATTTTTACAGGCACAACAGGAGGTGCCATACGCGGATCCACGGAACCGACAGCAGGGGCAGGAAACCATTTGCGCGATTTGTTGTCAACCATGTCCATAGTGCCGAAAGGAATATTGACACAGCTGAATTCCAAGCCTTTGGCCTTATGTATGGTCATTACCCTTATGGCATTCTCATCGGCCGGCGACGACACGGTGGAGAACCGTCCCGTAACATCCCACCACCGCAGAAACGAACGCAGATCATTAAGCCCTGATTCGGAGTACTCGGACACGGCATCGAGAAGCGCAGTCAGGAACATGTTCTGCTCATGGCGCATATCGGGCGGCAACTGTGCTATGACCTTCTCCACAATAGTCACCAAGTCGGTAGCCACGACCGTATCAGGCAGTCCTTCCATCAGAGCCTGCGGAATGACTTCCTCATCATCAGCCTTGGCCGCAGGATAACGCAACAGCACTTCCTTGAGTATCTCGCCACACCGCCGGGGATCCGGAACCTCACCCGATGAACTTACATAACTGTTGACTTCATTTTCATAGCAATGGACGAGCCGCGCGAGATGGCGCTCCGAAACTTTCCGTCCGGGCGCATTGTCATCTGCACCCATAGCCCGCAGCCATGAAATCACTATCCTTACAGCCGGAGCAGCCTCCACACGCAGAGAGTCGTCGGAGATAACGGTAAACCGGTCGCTTTCAGGCAAAGTCTCAGCCAACTTGACAAGATAATCGATAACAGCCCGCGCCTCCTTTACCTTACGTGTAAGCACCGCAATGTCGCAAGGCCGGTAGCCTGCGGCAAGCTGTCCGGATATCTCGCGGCCCATAAGTTCCAAGGTGGATGAACAATACCTCTCGGCAATATCAGCCTCGACAGGAGTTATGCTTATATATCCCTTATGCTTGATATGGCGCGACGACACCTGCTGGCACACACCCGAATATATGTCGCCAAAGCCTTCCAGCTCAGCCACACGCGAGAAAAAGGCATTGTTGAACTTAACCACCTCGCACGACGAACGCCAGTTAGTGTTTTCCTCTATCCTGTCGCCCGTCACCGATTTATTGTCAAAGGACTCCGGCACCGTGTGGCCCAGCAGCGATGGATCGGAATTGCGGAAACGGTAGATGCACTGCTTCTCGTCACCTATGATGAGATTGTCGCGTCCTTCGGAATGGCTCTCCCGCAGAAGTGGCGACAGGTTACGCCACTGAAGCCGCGATGTGTCCTGAAACTCGTCGATCAGAAAATGCTGCAATCTCATTCCCGTGCGCTCATATATGAACGGAGCGTCATCATCGCCTATTATCTCCGAAAGCAGGGAGTTTGTATTTGACAGAAGTATGGTGTTGTGGTCGCGCTGGTCCGAGTCCATGGCCCGGAATACACGGTCAAGCATACCGAGCACAAACAGCGACCCTGTCACTGCGGAAATGGTGGAACGCTCGGCCCACAGGGCCACAAGTGTCACGGCCACATCGGCCCCGTCCTCTATCAGCGAACGCGGCACCATATCACGCTGCCTGGCATTGACGGCGGCTTCGGGAGTGTCGCTGATCTTGGCCGGCATAGTGCCGGGATTTTTCGGAAGGGCTCCTCCGGACACAATATTATTCAGCGCACGGAGCCAGTTTTTGTTTATTACACTCACCTCCTTGCCCTTAGAGTCAACTATATCGAGGAACGGCCCATACGCCTTGAGAATACCCGAAGCAGCAGCCACAGCCTCACTGTCGATCTGCCGGAGCCGTTGTGTCAAAGCTTTTTTATATGCCTCCAACGGGCGGTCATCACGCCTCAGATATTCCATCATGGCGTCATAATGGCCCTTGAATTCCTCGGTGAGAAGTCCGTTTATCATCCTCACCACATCCTCCCTCAACGATGCTGACTGATTGAAGATGTTGAACGCCTGTCCGTTCTGGAACTTCTCGTCCATAAACTCCAGCAACCAGCCGGAGAGGCGTGAATTGGCGCCCGGCGCAGGTTCGGAACCGTGATGCAGGTCGGCCAACACATCTGACACCCCTTTACGCACCGCGTCGTAATCGTTAAGCGACACCTCGTAATCCCCGAGCACCTGAGCCTCGCGGGCAAAAGTGCGCAGCACCACCTGAAAAAACGAGTCTATAGTCGAGATATTGAAATTATTGAAATCCATAACCACCGCATCCAAAGCCTTCGATGCAGCGGCCTCCAGTTCCTTGCGTGCTTTAAGCACTTCGGGCGCAGTGCTGCCGGGATCCAACCCGAGTTCTCGCAACAGCATGGAGGCATAAGGCGACTCCTCCCCCTCCCATCCCGGTTCGCGGCCACCGAGCAAAGCCAGTTCGTGAAGTATACGGCGCTTCATTTCCTCTGTGGCTTTGTTAGTAAACGTTATTGCAAGAATAGCGCGGTGTGCTTCCAACGGATTACGGTTTATGGCCTTACGGCCTGAATCCGGATCATGATGCAGGAGTATCAGGCGTATATATTCATAGGCAAGCCGGAATGTTTTGCCCGAACCCGCCGAAGCCTTATATATATATAGCATGCTATGAAAATAATTATATAGGAGAGCCTTCAGATTATACGCGAGGCATAACCGAGCTCACGCAATATTTCAGCGGCCTGTGCACGCCGGTCGCCCTGAAGCAGGATCTCGCCACCACGTACAGATCCGCCGGTGGCAAGCCGGCGTTTTAGCTCGGAAGCCACAGAGGAAGCTTCTGCATCAGCCTGCGCACCGGAGAAACCCTCTATTATTGTGGCCGTTTTTCCTGCACGGCCCTTTCGGTCAAGAATTATGTCAAGACGCGGTTTCCTGACCTTGGCACATGTATCGGCCACCGGTTCGGAGTCTCCTTGCGGCAGATCCGGATTAGCCTCCATGAACCCTTGCAGCATGTCCTTCCAGTCATTCATAATCGGTTTCCATAATTGAATCGGCCACAGTTGCCGGCAGTTCGTCATCAACAAGACTGTCGGGCCTTACGGCGAGACCGCGCATAAGCGATATGAGGGTCATGGCATGACGGGTTTGTTCGGGAGCCACACTGTGATAAAAAGCTGCCGTGCTGTCCGGACTGATGCGTTCCGACATATTGAAGCACCGGGCAGCCATGGCCATGTTTACATCCTCGTCGCTCACATCGGCAAGCTGCATATACACAAGCGACAGCCGTCCGAGATCCTCCACGCCAAGCGACGCCGAATCTGCGCCGAGCACAATGCCGTCGCACAATTCACGCGCCCGGCCGAAATCGCCGCAGTCAACGGCATCATAAGCCAGATCCACCGTCTCACGAGGCGATGGCGAACCGCATGAACACAGCAGGCCCAATGTCGCGCCGATAACCGAAAACCGTTTTATAACCATATCCAAGATTCTGAATTTATGCCTATTACAGATACCGCCTTATTCCACTCGGCGATGGTACACTTTCAATATATCGTTCTGCATCAATGTGAGATTTACTCCTGTAAACTCCACCACCGCGCGTTTTATTTCAAGCGGCACTTCGCCGATAAGCGAGCTGTCGCCCTCCCAGGTCACTTCGGCGGGATCAAGCTCCATACGCAGTGTGTCATCCGTCACATTCCATTTACCGGGCACCTGATAGGTGAGTACTCCCGGACGTATGGCCCGGATCACGCATTTGCCGTCGCCACGGAGTTCCATAAGGGGCTGGTCCTCTGAAATAACCGGAATATAGTAGTTGCCTACCATCTCCTTGGCCTCATCGCTGAGATGGCTGCAACCTACAGCAAGCAACGAGGCCGCAACCGCGGCGCACAGGTGTAATGATGCAGTGATTCTTTTCATGATCATGACTTTTTGAGCGTTTTGCAAAATTACAAAATTACCGTAAATTTGCCTCGTATTTTTATCAGATTTTTGCCATGACCATATCATTAGACAACATACGTGACCGGGCCCTTCAAGGTATCGGGGCTTCCGCCGCCGAGGCCCTGGAACTTAACGCCATATACCCCACCGACGAGCTTTGCGAGGCTGCCGATAAAGTGCGCCTACAGCTGCACGGCAACACTGTTGACACCTGCTCGATAGTCAACGCACGGTCAGGACGCTGCCCGGAGGACTGCAAGTGGTGCGCCCAGTCGAGGTTTCACAACACGGGCATTGCCGAGTATGACATAATTCCAGAAGAGGAACTGCTCCGCGCCGTAGATATGAACACACAGCACGGCGTGAAACGGTTCTCGATGGTCACATCCGGACGCCGTGTAAATTCGGCCCATATTTCAAAATTCTGCGACCTCTACCGCAAAGCTGCCGAACGGAGCCCCATATACCTCTGCGCCTCAATGGGACTGCTCTCGCGCGCCGAACTACAGGCTCTCAAGGATGCGGGAGTGAAACGCTACCACTGCAACTTGGAGACATCATCGTCATATTTCCCGAAACTCTGCACAACCCATACGCATGCCGACAAACTGCGCACCATACGCGAAGCCATAGAAGTGGGCATGGAGGTGTGCTGCGGAGGAATAATAGGCATGGGCGAGAGCATGGCCGACCGTCTACAACTGGCCGAAGAGGCCCGTAATGCCGGCGCCGTGTCAATACCTGTGAATATACTAATACCGATCAAGGGAACCCCGTTGGCCGACACTCCACCTATCGAGGAGGAGGAAATAATACGCACCATAGCGCTGTTCCGCCTTATAGCGCCGAAATGTGTGCTGAGATTCTGCGGAGGCCGCGCGCGCCTGTCGAAAGCCGCCATGGCACGCATAATGCGCGGAGGCCTCAACGGCGCTCTGGTAGGCGACCTGCTCACCACCATAGGCAACACGTTGGCCGAGGACCGCGAACTGTTCGCCCGCGCCGGCTACGACTCCTGATGCGCCCGGCGTCAGTGGGCTTCGAGCCAGTTGGCGCCTGTGCCGGCAGATACTTCAAGGGGCACCCGTCCACGGTAGGCGCCTGCCATGCAACGCACCACTATGTCCTGCACCTCGGCAAGCTCATCAGGCACCACATTGAAATTCAGTTCGTCATGCACCTGCATTATCATTGACGAGCGCATCCCGCGAGCCGACATCTCACGGTGTATGTCGACCATGGCTTTCTTGATTATATCGGCAGCCGACCCCTGTATGGGGGCGTTGACGGCATTGCGTTCGGCATAGCTGCGCACCACGGCATTGCGTGAATTTATGTCGGGCAGATAGCGTTTGCGCCCCATGATAGTGGTCACATATCCGTCAGTGCGGGCTTTCTCAACAGAACTGTCGATGTATTCCTTAATGCCGGGATATGTGCGGAAATATCCCGCGATCAGATCTTTTGCCTCAACCCTCGGAATGCCTATGCGCTCGGCGAGGCCGAATGCCGAAATACCGTAAATGATACCGAAATTCGCGGTCTTGGCATTGCGCCGCTGAGTGTCCGTTACCTCCTCTATAGGGGTATGGTACACTTTGGCCGCAGTGGCGCGGTGTATGTCATCACCAGATAGGAATGCCCCAACCATCTCGCTGTCGCCCGACATGTCGGCTATAAGCCGCAGCTCTATCTGCGAATAATCAGCACTCAGGAACACACACCCCGGATCGGGAATAAAGGCCCGGCGGATCTCACGGCCGTCGTCAGAGCGGATAGGGATATTCTGTAGGTTGGGGTTGGTGGATGAGATGCGTCCCGTGGCTGTGACAGTCTGGTTATAGGAGGTGTGTATGTGGCCGGTGGACGGATTCACGAGCCGTGGCAATGCGTCGATATATGTAGTGAGCAGTTTCCGGAGAGCCCGGATCTTGAGGATTATGTCAACTATCGGCCATTGCGCCCTATATTTCTCAAGCACTTCCTCGGTAGTGGAATATGCCCCTTTCTTGGTGCGTTTGGCCTTGTCGGATATTTTCAGGCGGTCGAACAGAACATCACCCACCTGTGTAGGCGATGCTATATTGAACCTGACTCCGGCAAGCCGGTAAGCCTCCTCCTCCATGTCGTGGAGGCGGCGCGTATAGATAGCCGACAGGTCAGCCAGCTCGCGTGTGTCAACCCTCACGCCGGTATATTCCATATCGGCCAGTACCCGGATAAGCGGAAGCTCCACTTCCTGAAGCAGACACCGTGTGCCCTGTGAGTCGATCAACGGTTCAAGCGCACCCCGGAGCCTCAGCGAGATATCAGCCGTCTCGCATAAGCGCACTTCCGTGCCCACACTGTCGATCTCACCTTTGGAAACCGGCTCCGCCACCATATAGTCCAGATAGCGGAGCGCAAGCGAGGACAGTTTATGAGTCATTTCCGGCTCAAGGAGATAATGGGCCACCGATGTGTCGAAATAGTTCGACGAGATATCTATACCCTCGCGGCGAAGCAACAGCATGTCACGCTTCACATCGTGCGACACCACAGTTACCTTCCCCGCCGAAAACAAAGGTTCCATCATAGCCATATAGTCACGACGCAACGGATCCATTCTATCGGGCAACGGAATATAACAGGCCTCACCTTCGCCATAAGCGAGAGCGATACCACGCCATTCGGCCGTCATAGGCTCGTCGGCACCCGCTATATCAAAAGCCACGCCCACCGCCGGAATGCCGCCGGCCCTTTCCACTATGCGGGCCGCATCCTCCAAACTGGCAGCGGTGCAATAACTGTGTCCGGACGCCAACGACTTCAGCGCCACGGAAGCCGGCGATGCGGGCACAGTCTCACCCGTGGCATCGTCGAAATCAAACAGTGAGCGTTCACCCTCTTCTACCACAGCCGGAGCAGCTTCACGCTCGACCGTACGTCCGAGGCGCCTGATGAATGAATTGAACTCCAGTTCGCGGTAAACCTCTGTCAGTGCATCTATATCCGCTTCCTCGCGTATCAGCGATGCGGGGTCGAACACGATAGGCACATCGGTGCGTATCGTGGCAAGGAATTTCGAAAAACGTATCTTGTCGGCATTATCACGTATCTTCCGGCCCAAAGCCCCTTTTATGGAGTCGGCATGTTCGAGAAGATTCTCCACATTGTCCCACTCCGCTATCAGTTTCTGTGCGGTTTTCTCCCCTACCCCTGGACATCCCGGAATATTGTCGGAACTGTCACCTTCCAAGGCCAGCAGATCCACCACCTGTTGCGGACGGCTTATGCCGTAACGCTCGCACACCTCACGCGGCCCCCTGATCTCAAACCCCTCGCCGCGGAGCGACGGACGATACATCCTGACATGGTCCGTTACCAGCTGTCCGTAATCCTTGTCAGGGGTCATCATGAATGTCTCATAACCCTCGGCTTCGGCCATACGCGAAAGAGTGCCTATCACATCATCGGCCTCAAACCCATCCTTCTCTATAACAGGAATGCGGTAAGCCTCGACTATGCGCTTTATATAAGGGATGGAAAGGGTTATGTCCTCCGGCTGCGCGTCACGCCCGGCCTTGTAATCGGGATAAGCCTCATGCCGGAAAGTATCACCCTTGGGGTCGAAACATACCGCAATGTGGCTCGGATCCTCCTTGCGCAGCACCTCATGAAGAGTGTTGCAGAATCCGAACACCGCCGAGGTGTTGAATCCCTTTGAAGTGATGCGGGGATTACGTATCAGAGCATAATAAGCCCGGTAAATAAGGGCATAGGCGTCAAGCAGAAACAGCTTTTTTTGTTCCATCGTTAAATAAGTGTGCTGGGTTACAGATGTTCAAAAGTAGAAAAATCTACCCAAGAGTAAAAACAAATAGGGAGAATTTTGTAATTTTGCCTCAAATTTTTTTGCGCCCATGACTACGCTTGACGCCCTCCAGCAAACCATAGCACCCGAACTGCAACGGCTCAACCGCCGCATCAGCGACTCCCTTACATCATCCAATGCGCTGATGAACAATGTAGTGGAGGGATATCTCAAGCACAAAGGGAAGCAGATACGCCCCATACTTGTGGTGCTGAGCGCCCGGCTGCTCGGCGAGGTGAATGAAAAGGTGATCAATGCCGGCGCCGCAGTGGAGATGCTTCACAATGCCTCGCTGATCCACGACGATGTGGTGGACGAAACCAAGATGCGGCGTGGCAACGAGACCATCAACGCCATGTGGGACAACCATATAGCAGTTCTCGTTGGCGATTTCTTCGTATCTTCAGCCCTTCAGCGGGCCATCGACACAGGCGACATACGCATAGTCAATTCCATAGCCTCATTAGGGCGGCTCCTATCGCTCGGGGAGATAGACCAGATCTACAATGCCCGTTACCACACGCTTGACGAAAACGCCTATTTCGAGATAATATCCCGCAAGACCGCCTCACTGTTCGTGGCATGTGTGGAGATGGGTGGCTACGCCGTGGGTGCCGACGACACCCGTATCGCCGCCCTGCGCCGCTTTGCCGAGGACTTGGGACTATGTTTCCAGATCAAGGATGACATTTTCGACTATTTCTCCGACGCAAAAATAGGCAAACCTACCGGCAACGACCTGCGCGAAGGCAAAATAACCCTTCCCCTGCTCCATGCGCTGACAGCGGCCCCGCTGCCCGAACGTCAGGAAATGGCCGAACTGGCACGGCGCGAAGAACTTGACGCCGAAGCCATCGACACCCTCATAGACTTCGCCAAACGCGCCGGAGGCATAGACTATGCCTATGGCCGCATGGCTGCCCTGCGCGACAATGCAGTGAAAGCCCTGCGCGAGGCATTTCCCGACGCCCCCAGCCAAGTCGACGACTTCGTGGCTATTTTCGACTATATCATCACCCGCGACAAATAAGAATCCTCATAACCTCTTGACATTATGGAAAAAATCATACTGACGGGCGACCGCCCCACGGGACGCCTCCACTTAGGCCACTATGTAGGCTCGCTGCGCCGTCGCGTGGAACTACAGAACTCAGGCCTTTTCGACAAGATATATATAATGATAGCCGACGGGCAGGCTCTTACCGACAACGCCGACAATCCCGAAAAAGTGCGTCAGAACATAATGCAGGTGGCTCTTGACTACCTGTCGGTAGGCATTGACCCTGAAAAATCAACCATACTGATCCAGTCGATGGTGAGCGAGCTTACGGAACTGATGTTCTATTACCTCAACCTCGTCACCGTGAGCCGCGTGCAGCGCAACCCGACCGTGAAGACGGAAATCAAGATGCGCAATTTCGAGGCCAACATACCTCTGGGATTCTTCTGCTACCCTGTAAGCCAAGCGGCCGACATAACGGCATTCAAGGCCACCACTGTTCCTGTTGGCGAAGATCAGGCTCCAATGATCGAGCTCACCCGCGAGATTGTGGCACGCTTCAACAATATCTACGGCCCCACATTGGTGGAACCGGAGATAATGCTCCCCGACAATTCGGCATGCCTGCGCCTCCCCGGCACCGACGGCAAAGCCAAGATGAGCAAGAGCCTCGGCAACTGCATTTATCTCAGCGACACCCCCAAGGAGGTGGCCAAGAAAGTGAAGAGCATGTACACCGATCCGCTCCACCTCAACATCGACGATCCTGGCCACTTAGAGGGCAACTGCCCCTTCATATATCTTGACGCCCTTTCAAAGCCCGACCAGTTCACCCGCCTCGATTCAGGCTATGCGTCGCTCGACGAAATGAAGGAGCATTACACCCGGGGCGGTCTCGGTGACGGCACCGTGAAAAAATTCCTGATAAAGGTGCTTGAAGAGGAACTCGCCCCTGTACGCGAGCGCCGCGCCTATTGGGAAGCCCATATCGACGACGTAGTGGACATCCTGCGCCAAGGCACCGCCAAAGCACGCCTCGCCGCAGCCGAGACACTCGACGAAGTGAAACGCGCCATGAAGATCGACTACTTCGACTCCCTGTTCTGATCCCATCCCCGCGGCACTGACGCCGCCAGTCCCCATAAAGGCCACATCCGCCCCAAAAGCGAGTGTGGCCTTGTTTTAATCTATCCCGGTTAATTCTATAATGTCAACAATTCAATCCGTTCCGCTATTTCCGCTTCAATTGCAGCGATCCATAATTCCGGCACTCCACTCTTCGTTGCGTATTCACGATAGCGCCTTGCAGTTGCCACGGCCCGGTCGAATAGCATTGCAGCCTGACTAAATTTATTCTCAGAGTAATAAACATTGAGGTTAACCCTAAATTTAAAGGAGAAATAATATTATTGATTGGAGAATCGCATTCGGCAGCAAAGCGAGTGTATTTTTTTAACTACATTTAACTAATGGGGGGGTAATTCGGCCTCTTTTTAATAAATTTGCACACAAATAGTATACTCATTTCCACACACTTGCAAACCACAATATTCCCAATCTTAATACAATGAAAGTATTTAAGCTAATGATGGCAGTAATGCTTACTGCATCCTTTTACTCCTGTACTCCCGGTTTAAAAACCTACTGTATTGGATATCAATCAGTCCGCACCACCTTTGAACAACCGGAACAAGTTCCGGCAAACGCGCAGATAGCAGTGTTCTACACTTTTACCTACGATGGGAAACTTGTGGCTACTGTCTATAACCGGACTGATGAAATACTTACCATTGACCAGACTAAGTCATTTTTCGTAGACACTGACGGAACATCCACCTCATATTACGACCCGACAATCCGAACTACCACCACTACCGATATGCAGTCATCCTCAACTGGCGCCAGCATGAATCTCGGAGCATTGGCAGGAGCCGTTGGAATTGGTGGAACCGTAGGCCGATTGCTCGGAGGAATAAATGTTGGAGGCTCCAGTGGCGGCGCCACAGCAATCTCCAACACCACCTATCGCGCAGATATGCAACAGATTTCGATCGGGCCTAGAGGCAATGGCAACATGACAAAACAATTTAATGTAACCGGCTTGGGTTCCGACTATATCGATCAGCATAAAACATCCACTGTCATAAATCCCTATTTTAATCCAGATACAAGTCCCAAAAAATTCAGTGTGTGCATAACTTACTCCACTGACGAAGGCGCCTCCTACCGTAAACTTGTCACCAATTTCTATGTAAGCGGAGAGATCATCCAACCGGTGGAAAATTCAAAAAACATGAATGCCACCTTACGCAAAATATATGAATCCAAGCCTGATGCACTTTATCAGCCTTGGTACATTCTTCATTGTCCCAACAATTCCGACAGGCCATCAGTCACATCATGGAAAAACGGCATCAACGATGGGCTGATATACGATTTCAATTAATACATCTATTATCTACAAGTTTCCCCTTATATAATAAATATGAGACTCCATATAATCCGACTCACCGCTGCCATATTGGCAGCAAGCATAATGGGATGCACCACTACACAGCATTTCACCGTGCAGGGAACACCCGGCACACAGATATATGACACACAAGGCACATACTTAGCCTCGGTGAATGAATTAGGAAATGCCGAGATAAAAATCAAGGGCAAAAACTACAATTCCTTTCTGATAGCACAGGAACCGGGAAGTGGGCTGAAAGTACCTTTCGCTCTTGATTATAAAAATTCATCAATGGCCGGTTCTAGTTTATTCCTCACAAGCGTAGGGCTCTCTGCTGCGGGAGCAGGGCTTATAGCCATAGCAGGAGAAAATACAGCCCTTATAGTCGCAGGTGCCTGTGCAGGATCATTTGGATTTATAGGTTTGATATATGGAGCCGCCAATTGGGCCTTTATCCAAGGGCCATCCGACAAATACCGTTACCTCAAATATCAGGCCACAAACAATGATATGGCTTTCAGTCGACCTGATTACGCGGACAATCCCAAAGGTATAGCTGATGCATATTTCAATGAAAGTCCATCCCCAATCGAAGACAATATCCCTCGAAACCGGACTATAAACACCCACACCGTTATAGATACCAACAGTTCTGCCAATATTAACAACGCGGCTGATGATACCGTAACCGCGCAAAGTTCCTCTCGCAGTATTGCTACTGACCGCTCGTCACGTTCAATAAATGACTACGCACGGCAGATTGAAGGCAATTACGTAGGTCCGGGCTCACTCTCACAAAAAAATTCAATTGTAGAAAATTACAGCCATGCTGTTATTTCGATAAAACGAAAGGACAAGAATCATGTAAGCGTGCGAGTCTATGATGACAACAGTGATGAGTTTTTCGACACACCGGCAATATATACCGTAACGAAAGAAAAGGACGGTACATTTTCCCTTACACACAGCTCAATAAAAACTGCCAAAATAAAAATCAACAAAACGGGAAGAATGACATACCAGCATCCACGGGTAAAAATAGAGGATTCAATATACACTTTAAGCATCAAAGGCTCACAAAAATAACCAATAACAAACTCTTCAATCCATATAAAATAATGCGACACTTCATAATTTCGGCTGCAATATGCCTTATGACAGCGATAGGCACCCAGGCCATAGACTTGCCCCACACATGGCGAATGCCGTTTATGAACGGATACATAGAGACAACCCTCCATGAGGACGGACGCCTTACCTCAGTAACCTGCACCCCATGCGTAAGCTGCGGAGGCATGGGCATGTGTGCAGTTTGCGGAGGCACCGGCGGCCAATACTGGTACGGCATGGGGATACAGCCCTGCGGGAGATGCTATGGTGCCGGACGCTGCCAGACCTGCGGAGGTAAAGGTTATTGCATGATGAATTCCACCACACAATATGGTGTGACGGTGGGATATGACGAGCGCGGCAATATGTATGTGGCCGGAGGCGCAGGCAGCTCAAGCGCCACAAACCGGAGCGACCGGCATAAAACCGAAGTGATAGAATATCTGCCGACTTTCGGTGTAGCCGCAAACGAAAATGTATACTGCCGTAAGTGCGGCAAAACCACAGCCCGACACATCCACGTACTGAAATAACACACACCAAAACATCTTTTATCCAACAATTTTTACAAACACATCATGTCACTGAAAAAACTGATTTATCCTGTTGCCGCCTCCCTGCTCTGCGCCCTTGCAACAACAGCCTTATCGCTCAGCCTCACATCCTGCTCCGACAGCGACAAGGACGATGACGAGCCCTCAGGCTCGCAATTATTCGAATCCGATATCATAGGACAGGCTTGGGAGAGCGAAACCGACGAAGACTATTTCATCACCGATGACTATGCCGACCGCGACATGTACGTCACAACCTTCTATTTCTTCCCCAATGGCAAAGCTTTGGAGAAACAATACCATTATACATATGATTACGTGGCCGGAAAGCATGACTCGGAAACCAATGTATATGCAGCCTATTATCTGATTTCCGGAAATTCCGTAAATATCTCATCGGCCAACGGCTATCTGAGCCTTACTTACCGCAAGGGCAAACTGACGGGCGGAGGGACAGAATACACACCGCGGTCATATTCAACTGAGGACAACCAGCTTATCGAACGCTACCGCTATCTGATTGACGGCACGGATCCTGACGATTCCGAGTCATTCGACCTGACATTCAAGATAGTCAACACCACGGTGGCGTTAGTGGAAAACGACACATATCTATATAATATAGAGATCCATATCGGCGGAACGGATCTCGTAAAGAAAAACATACAATATCTCGGATACCGGCCCTATGTCAAACGCAACGGACGCTGGCAAATAGAGGATTACGACTTCATATTCCCCGAGGAAAACGGCAAGAAAACATGGCGCAGCTATTTTGTATTTGACTCATGGCTTTCCACTGCCGACATAAAGCTTGTACCGGTATGGTATAATTCCGTGACAGGCAAGGAAACAGAGGGCGAGCCGCTCTACCACACCGCCACCTACTCCGGAGGAAGCGGTTCAGGATCCGGGAGCGGTTCGGGTTCAGGCAGTGGTAACGGCGAGACAGGTCCCTATGCCTCGTCACCGATAAAAGGAAAATGGAAAGGCGCGGTGGACGGCGTGACGGTCACACTCGTGTTCAACGCCGACGGCACTGCCAAGGAAACAGCCTTAGGGTCCACCGACACAGGCACTTTCTCCTATTCCGGCAACACCCTGACATGGAATGTGGAGGGTATCGTAAGCAACACATTCGGATCCTCAATCACCGTGAAATCCATATCCTCCACACGTCTCGTGCTTGAAGACCAATGGGGCTGGGACTCCGCCACATTCACCAAACAATAAATTCCATAACACCCTACCGACAAACCACACAACATGAGATTCAAGACATTCCCCTCACGCATCTTTCTCTACCTGATCCTGTCAGCCATAACCGCCGGACTGTTCTCGTGCTCCGACAGCGACAAGGACGATGACGACAAGCCATTATCATCAAATGACCTCGAACAACTGTATGGTTATTTCAAAGGCAGCCTCCCCAACCGGGACAATCTTACTATCGCCCTTAACCCCAATGGCGTGTGCTCGGTAGCATTTGACACATCCGAAGATGAAGGTAATTTTTACAACTTAGAAAAAGGCGCATGGCACTATAATAAATCCGACAAGACACTTATTCTTGACTGTTGGGATACATATATGACGTTCAATCTCAGCGACAAACCGACTGAGTATGGTTTCTATTGCTGGTATGAGGAAGAGTCAGTCATGGTCGGATTCATAAGACTCCAGCTCAACGAAGTTCCAGAAAGCATGATCCGTTTCAACACCGAGGACTCTACCCCCGATGATCCTGACACCCCCGACGATCCCTCCGGACGCCCGGTTGCCCAGAAATTTGCTAAAGGTGACGGCACATCAAACAACCCGTATCAGATCTCAACCGCAGCCGAATACCGCAAACTCGTTTATGACTCCAAGCAAGGGATGTCATACCATCATGAATATTTCATCCTCACTAAGGATATCCGCCTCAACAACAAAGTAATTGAGGATGACGGCTCCTTAATTGAGGACGAAAATAGTCTTGAAGAGCTTAGTATGATGATATTCAAAGGTACTTTCGACGGACAGGGTCACACTATCTCAGGCCTGTTTTTAGAAAAAGGGCTCGTCTACAATCTGGAAAATGCGGGATCCGTGAAAAATCTGCGCATAAAAGACAGCTATAGTAAAACCAACCTATTTGGCAACACAACAAGCGATAATCCACTTGAAAAACTTGAAAATATCATAAACCACGGTACTATAAACGGATATTTCGCAGATCACGTAACTGATATTATAAACTGCGGAAACTACGGCCGCATAACTTGGGGAAAGGCACCTTTTGCCCATTATGCCTATGGCAAAGTTCTTAATTGCTATAATTACGGGCCTATAGGAAAGAAAGCACCAGCCAGAAACAGATTAAACAACGGCATAGTGCTTTTCTGCCTCGGCGACATTTCCAATTGCGTGAACTTTGGAGAAGTATTGGGGGATGAAGCATGCGGAATTGTACGATGCATCGACACCGGCACCCACATCACATCAACTATCGATAATTGTGTCAACTATGGTAAGTTAAGTGACTTATCCGACAAATACTCCGCAGCTATAGCTTGGGCAAGTTCTTTATACAACAAAACGAAAACCATATGTGGCAATAATTACTACCTCGAAACAAGCTGCACACAGGCATTTCATGACCCCAGTTATTTCAAGTCAATGGGCGAGGTTTTAAAAATGACACCAAGAGAGATGGCATCAACCGAATTTCTTGAAAAATTGAATGCCAACGCTGCCAATATTCCCGGAGCTTGCCGATGGAAAAAGGGAGCCGATGGTTATCCTACCCTTGAAATAGTCAGATAGCATTATTCATAGCGGAAGGGGAGCCATATTTGCCCGGATGGGTCAATGTGGCTCCCTTTTATATCTTTCATGGAAAACGTTCATGAGCATTATTGATGTTTGCAAATGTAAATGATTCTGCAGAGTTGCACCTCCTGCGCAATAAGCCATAAATCAGCACGTTAACCTAATGTTGATAACTTAGCGGGATTTTTGTTGATTTTTTTGGAGTTTGGTTATGTAAATTCTAAGGGGATTTCGTAACTTTACAACCTCAAAAATCAATGCTTAAAAACCCTGTCATGACCGATATTTCCGCCTCTGCCACAACTCCATACCACATTCCGGCCCTGCTGCCTCAGGTAATTGAGGCTCTCGACATCAAGGCTGACGGGACTTATGTGGATGCGACCCTCGGCGGAGGAGGCCATTCGCGCGCCATAGTGGAGCATCTCGGCCCACAAGGCATGCTTTACGCAATGGATCAGGACATTGACGCCGTAAGCAGGGCATTCACCCACCCGTCGTTTACCGTAATTTACGGAAATTTCCGCTATCTGCGCAATTTCATGCGGTTTCACGATGTGGAAAGCGTTGACGGCATATTGGCCGACCTCGGTGTGTCGTTCCACCACTTCGACAGCGCCGACCGCGGATTTTCATTCCGCACCGACTCCCCTATCGACATGCGCATGAACCGTGAGGCGCAGCTCACGGCTGCCGAGGTGCTGAACACTTACACACCCGAGCGGATGGCCGAGATACTGGATCTGTACGGCGAAGTTGAAAACGCCCCGCGCATGGCACGCGCCATAGTCAAGGCCCGTGAAGCGCATCCGTTCGCCACTACAGGCGATCTGCTCAATGCCGTAAGCCCGCTTGTCAACCCGCGCAAGGAAAAGAAGGATCTGGCCTGCATATTTCAGGCCCTCCGCATAGAGGTGAACGACGAGATGGGAGCTTTGCGCGATTTCCTCAATGCCACCCTGAAGGTGACCCGTCCGGGTTCGCGCCTCGCCATCATCACCTACCATTCGCTTGAGGACCGCATGGTCAAGAACTTCATGCGTGCGGGCAACATAGAGGGCCGTGTCGAGACCGACTTCTACGGGCGGCGTCTCAGCCCATGGAAACTGGTGTCGAACAAGCCGATTGTGCCCGATGCGGCCGAAATAGAAGCCAACCCCCGCTCACGCAGTGCCAAGCTGCGCGTGGCGCGCAAGCGCTAGGGGAGTCGCCCGACAAGAGAACAAAAGCAAGCCCGAGGACGCTGTCATCGGGCTTGTTAAGCCTTAATGGACGCTTGAGCCGCAGAATGAGTGAGGAGGGCCAAGATGAGCGCCGCATCATATTCGCGCACGTCGCGCCCCCGCACCGACCGCGTCTCTTACGGTCGCCCCTCCGCCGGACGCGCCGGCGCTGCCTCCGGCTACCGCGGCGCCCGCTACGTCTCCTCGTCTCTGGCCGAGGAACTCTCCTTCGAAGAGGCGCCCTCCATCTCGGTGGTGCCCGGTGCCGGTCGCCGCGCCCAGAGCGAGGGCATCTCGACGGCCGCGCTTTCCCTGGCGAAGGCCTGCGCCGTCATCTGCATCGTCATAGCGCTCATCGCCATGGCCCGCGTGGCCATCACCTCCGCTGCCGCTTCCTGCGCGCTTGAGACGCGCTCGCTGCAGACGAGCATCGAGACCGCCCGGGCCGAGGGCAACGAGCTTGAGGTGTCCCAGAGCGTGCTGGCGAACCCCTCGCGCATCAAGGCCCAGGCCACGGCCCTCGGCATGGCGGCCCCGGCCCCCGAATACAGCGAGCAGATCACGCTGTCTCCCGATAT
>OGXX01002091.1_pt1 | contig 18797 bp, 13 predicted proteins | sample 1576301 | NCBI WGS metagenome assembly OGXX01 (sample SAMEA3541469, study PRJEB24748) | human gut metagenome | biome: human gut; feature: human-associated habitat; material: faeces | place: China | collected 2012
GCTGGTCGGGCTCGACCACGATCAGCTTTTTCTCATCAAAATGACCGTCGTCCGTCCGTGCGATCATCGTCGAGCGGTCATTGGTCGCCAGCCTGCCGGCCAGCACAGTTGTACAGGGCATATCGTTCGATCTTCCTTTCTCGTTCTGTTTCGCGCAGCTTGCGATTTCTGTCAATTATATGCCGCGAAACGGCTGCTGTAAAGGGGCAGGCGTCCGAAAAGCGCCCGCGCCGCGTTTGGGCGCAGGCGGTTTGTTTTTTACAGCTCGATGGACTCGGGAAATGCTTCCTCGCGCAGGATGCCCCACATCTTGTCGATATAGGAAAGCGTGTAAAAATTCTCGTAGTAGTGATAGAAAAACGCGCCTTTCAGCGTCATTTCGTATGTGCTGCCATGCTCTGTGACAAAGCCGAGGCGCTTTGCAAGCCAAAGCTCCATTCCGTACATCTTCTTGAGCGGCACGCCGAAGAAGGCTTCAAAGTCATCGGCGTTCACTCTTGTGCTGTACGCCGTCCAGAACAGCCAGTAGACCATTCTCTGCCGCCTCGTGAAGCGAAGCGTCAGCGCGGTCGCAAGGCGGCCGGAGTGGATTCTCTCACAGTAGGAGTCCACATCAAAGGTATTGATCTTGAACTGCTCTTTGAAAAGGCTCGTGGCCGAGCAGCCGAAACCGAGGAAGTTATCCCGGGTCATGGACGAGTAGCTTGCGTTCGGCTCGTTTGAGAAGGTCCAGATAGAGCTGCGCGGATAGCCCCGGCTCATGCAGTAGCGCGTGATGGCGTCCAGCAGTTCCCGCTTTTCCCTTTTGGGCATCGCCGCAATGGGGCTGTCCGTAAAGGTAAAGTCGATAAACGGATAGATGGCGACGTGATTCGCCCCCAGTGAGAAGGCCGCGTCGATGTCGGCGCGCAGATCTTCAAAGGTCTGCCCCGGCAGGGCAAAGATGAAGTCCATTGAAACTGTTTCAAAGGGGACTGCCGCGAGGGTCGCCGCCATCGCCGCGGTATCGACTGTCTTTCTGCCGAGAATTTTTTGATACTTGTCCGAAAAAGACTGAATGCCGATGCTGATCTTTGTCACGCCCGCTTCCTTCAGCGATTGCAGCGTCTCGACCGTCACATTGTCGGGGTGAAGCTCAAGGCCGATCCCCTCGGTGATGATGAAGTGCTCGCCGAGCGCGTCTATGATCTCTTTGATACGATTTGCCGCAAGCGCGGGCGTTCCGCCGCCGAAATACAGGCTGGTTGCCTTTTTCTGCCCCGGATACTGCCCGCCGACAAGATGTATTTCCTGAATCAAAGAATCAATATATCGCTCGCACAGCTTTGCGGAATAGCGCACCTTGCAGTAGGGGCAGAAATTGCAGATGCTCTTGCAGAAAGGAATATGGACATATAGCCCCAGGCTCTCGCACTCCGCAAACGGCAGCGCCTGATCATATTCTCTTCTAAAGGTGAAGGGCTGCACGGTTCGCGTGAGCCACATTCGAGTTAAGCTCGTAAAAAAGTGCATGGCGCTCTCCTAAATATATTTCAAGTAAGTGCGGAGCATCTCGAAGATGATCTTGGGATTGCCCCGGAACAAAAGCGTATATTCCGCAACAAAAAAGTATCCACACTGCTCGCAGAGGCCGGGCACGTCAATGCAGCGCCCGCAGGTGGAGAGTTTTCCGTTTTCCATCACGACGCACTGGTGACAGGGCGTCGGAAAGCGGTTCTCGATGAGATAGGGAAAGGCGCTTTTCAGGTTAAAGACCGGCGCGCCCTCTTTCATCATCTGCGCGATCACATCGCAGCAGGCGGCCTTTTCTTCTTTGCTCAAGGCAAGCTCTCTCGTGTCGGGGTACGGTGTATGGAAATTAAAGGACACCGCCCGCACATTTTTTGTGTCGCGCGCGGCGATACACACATCGCGCACATGATCCTTGTTGATCTGGTTGATCGCCATGTAGAAGCAGATGTTGTCCGCGCTCGCGCTCACGATGTTCTGCATGATGGTGTCATAGGTATCGCCGCGGATCTCATTGTGGCGCTCCCTGTCGCCGTCCAGACTCAAAAGGATCAGGTCCGCTTCCGGAAGATCGATGGGAAGCGTACCGTTCGTCACGACATTCACAATGAGAAAGCCTATGGCCTTCGCTTCGATGACCAGCTCTCTCAGCGTGCGCTCGCCGTCGCGCCAGAGGAAGGTCTCGCCGCCGCAGAAGAAGAGGATGCGCACGCCCATATCATAGAGCTGCTGCATCTCCCGGCGGATCTGTTCATATGGATGGACGACTGCCGTGATATTATTGACCGAGCAGTGTTTGCAGTGCAGGTTGCATTTGTCGGTCAAGATCACCGTCCCGAGGATCGGCTCTTTTTTTCGCAGCAGGATCGTCTTGACGCCGAAGGCGGCAAAGTGCAGAAAAGAAGATGGTTTCATCGTTTTTCTCCTTTGTATTATCGCGCGATCGCTTCCTCGCCGCGGTGCAGTGCGTTCCAGTCGTTGATGAACTCGTCCGTGCTCCAGTCGATGTCATCGTTCTCGGGGTGTGTGATGCAGCCGTCGGACGCTTCGATGATTTTGGCCGCCTCATCGCGCGGCAGAAAAGAGAGGTATCTTATACGGATCTCATCGATCAGTTCCCAGTAGGCGGTGCGGGCAAAGTCGTCGAGATTTGCGGGCTTGATCCCGAGAAGGCCGGCGAGCGGTTCCTGCTCGTGCGCATCATATTGATCCTGAATGGCTTCGAAAATATCGTCTGCGTCGCCGCCGTACCGACTCAGCAGACCGATGAGGTTCGATTCAGGGAAAAGCTCCGCAAAGCGGGCGAAAACAGTCTTCTTGCTCATAAAAAGTTCTCCTTGTCGAGACATTGTGTTGACCATAGTGTCACACAACAGCACCCAAAAGTCAACACGGATGCGGCGGAGAATGAAATGAGGAAAGGGAGGGATTATTATTCTGCATTGAATCATAAGGGGGGACGGACATGAAAAGAAGAATGACAGCTTTGCTGACGGCACTTTTGCTGGTGCTGGCTCTGTGCGTTCCCGTTATGGCGGAAACAGATTACGGCCTGATCTACGATGAGACGGAAATGCTCGGCGATTTGTCCTATCTGGGTGAGGAGATGCTTCCGGAACTCTCGGAGGAACTCGGCATTGACCTGCGGGTGGATGTATTTACCGACGAGGGCGTGGAAAATAGCAGCGTCTCGGATATCGCGGTATATGTTTATGAGAATTCCGGCTACGGCTGCGGCGAGAAAAGGGACGGTGTCTCGCTGACGCTGCTGCTGCGCGGCACGGAGGACGGCGCGTACACGCTCTCGGAGACGGATTGGTGCGTGTACACCCTTCTTGATGCGGCGCGAGGCAGCGCACAGGAACTGTCCGACGTTGTACGCGACGCGGTGTCGCCCTACATGGCCCAGCGCGCATGGAGCGGCGAGGACATGACCATGAGTGCCACTGCGCTCTCGCAGGCGGTGGACGCCATGGCGGAGAGCGTGGAGGACTACCTCCAGGCAGGCGCCTCGCCGGACGTCACCGGCGGTGATGCCGAGGCGCAGACGCCGGAGCAGACCGGCGCCGATATGAACTATATCTTCGATCTCAGCGACCAGCTTTCCTTCGAGGAGTGGGCGGAACTGGAAGCACGGGCTTCGGACATTTCCCAGCGCCACAACTGCGGTGTCTATGTTGCTTTTGTGGATGACTTCACGGAGTACGGCGGCGGGAACGATGTTTACAAGACCACTTATCAGCTCTATCACGCCAATGAGCTGGGCATGGGCGAGAACCGGGACGGCATTATCATCCTGCTGAGCATGGACGAGCGCAACTATGCCATGTTCGTCTACGGCAAAAACGCGGAATATGCGTTCAATAAGTACGGTCAGGAACAGCTGGAAGACGCCTTCCTCGGCTACTTCGGAGATAACGACTGGTATGGCGGTGCTTCCCATTATCTGGATACCTGCGATGAGTATCTGACCCTTGCGGAAGAGGGAGATCCCGTGCGGAAGAATACTCTTCCGATGTACCTCATTGTTGTGGTGGCCTCCTGCGCGATCTCCGGCTTCATCTGCATCATGCTCAAGTGGAAGATGCAGACCGTCCATAAGAAGGTAGAGGCCGACGAGTATGTCGCCACGGGCGGATTGAAGCTGACAAAGCAGTACGACCGTTACACCCATACCACTGAAACGCGGAGCAAGATACATGACGACTCTGACAGCGGCGGTAGTACCAGCAGCTGCAGCGGCGGAGGCGGCAGCGGCCGCAGCGGAACGTTTTGAGAAGGAGGCGGACGATGAAGCATTTGTTCCTGCGCAGGTTCCTTCCGGCGCTTCTCTGCCTGGTATTGGCGCTGAGCCTGACTGCCTGCGGCGGAAAAGAGGACAATACGACGAAAGACGGGGACGAGGGGACAAAGGGAATGATCTCCGGCGGCAAGGGCGGCAAGGGCAATGTGTCCGCATCAAAGGTCGATCCGAAGCAGGCGGCGGAATCACTTGCCCTGCTGCAGGGGGGGCTCATATACAGCGACCAGACCACCGGCGCAGTGGCCTATCTCGGCCAGCGCGAGCGGCGCGACAGATCGCCGATGACGGACTGGCTGCTTGAAAACTGCGGAGACCTTGCATCTGCGCTGCCGTTCCTGCTGGACATTCCGGCGGAGCGTGTCCTCGGCGCGGGCTACGGCAACCTCTACTGCATCGTGCCGCGCGATGAGAATACCAGCCTTGCTGTGAACCATATCACTTGGGAAGCCTACGGCAACGGCCTTCATCCCGAGGCGGACGAGGTACTCTATCGCGAGGAATACGCCCAGCCCGTGCTGGTGTTCGTAGATGCCGACGAGCCGGACATCGAGATCGTTCTGGTGACGAACGAGGGCGTGTCGCTTGAATGGATCCCGCAGATCGACGAGTACGAAATTCCCATCATACCGATCGGGGACGACGGTGAAGCGATGCTGATGGACTTCGCCATCTTCGGCTATACGACCGGCCTTGACTACGGCGATGATTGGGATCTTGAAAACTGGGGGCCCAATGACGGGAACTGGGAGCCTGCGGGCGACGACTGGTGGCTGCCGCCCACGGATGCCGGCCTCGAAAACACCACTTGGATCTGCGATTGTTGGATGATGGAGCTTACTGCGGACGACAGCGAGGCGGGCTACGCAGGCTCGGCCTACGTCTACTTCCAGCCGCAGGAGTATCAGGAATACGAGCTTGTCCGCGCCGGCGTCTGGCGCATGGAGGACGACTGCCTGCGCCTCAAGCTCACCGCGCCCGTCGTCGACGGCGATGTTGACGCGGCCTTCCCCATCCTCATCGCTCCCTCGGGCGAGGAGATGCATTTTCAGCGCGCACGCACCGGCGAGGGCATGCCCTTCCTGCTCAGCGGTGCCGACTCCGTCGAACTGACGCGAAGCTACGGCTGAGAAGATCGATCATCAGAGCGGAGACTCCGAAGGGAACCACTTCGGAGTCTCTTTTTTGTGAAAATTACGGAAAACCTCAACAAGAGTTGATGTTGCGTTGAGGGAGAGTTCATCTGCCTGCGATATAAGAGTACAATCCGATTATATCATTTCCACCGGGAGTACCCGCGTAAATCTGACCTACGGGGAAGGAAAACACGAACAATGCGAGTAAAAATCATTTCAGACAGCACCTGCGATCTGTCACCAGAGCTGCTCGAACGCTACGATATTGCCATTACGCCGCTGTGCATCATCAAGGACGGAGAAGAATTTCACGACGGTGTGGACATCACGCCTGCGGATATTTTTGCCCATGTGGACGGCGGCGGGAGCCTTTGCAGCACGGCGGCGGTCAGCCAGTACGAATACGGCAAAGTGTTCGCACGCTATGCGAAGGAATACGACGCGGTGGTGCAGGTCACCATCGGTGCGAATTTCTCCTGCTGCTATCAGAACGCCTGCCTTGCCGCGCAGGAGTTCGACAATGTCTATGTGGTCGATTCAGAGAACCTGAGCAGCGGGCAGGGACTTCTGGTCGTGGCGGCGGCAAAGCTCGCCGCGCAGGGGCTTTCCGGCAGCGAGATCGCCGAGCGCGTGCGCGCGCTTGCGCCGAAGGTGGAGGCAAGCTTCCTCATCGAGCGGCTCGACTACATGCGAAAGGGCGGGCGCTGCTCCGCTGTGGCCGCGCTTGGCGCGAACCTCCTGCACCTCAAGCCCTGTATCGAAGTGTGCGAGGGGAAGATGGGCGTTTGCAAAAAGTACCGCGGCTCGTTCGAAAAGTGTATCCGTCAGTATGTCAAGGAGCGCCTCGACGGGCGCGAAGACATCACGGAAGACCTTGCCTTCATCACGCACCCCGCCTGCGAGCAGAGCGTGGTGGACGCGGCGATGGAGGAGGCGGCGGCATACGGCGCGTTTGACGAAGTTGTTGAAACGCATGCGGGCTGCACGGTGTCCTGCCACTGCGGGCCGAGCACGCTCGGTATCCTCTTTGTGCGCAAATAAAGAGAAATGAAAGGGAGCGCTCCGGCAAATGCCGGAGCGTTCCCTTTCAGACTGTCAAAAAACCATGTCATAGTGCGTCGGCTAAGGCTCCACTGTGTCAGTGGAGCTGTCAGCGAAGATGACTGATGGGCTGTAAATGTTCAATATTTTCCTATTTTTCAGCGAATCGTAATTTTTTGGCTTACAATCCATCCGTCACGGCTGACGCCGTGCCCCCGCCCTTTGATGTCATTTTCCCTGCTCAGAGGCATTCCCGCCGATGCTTTGCAGCTTTATTTTGCAAAATGAACTGTAATCGGGCAGATCTCCGCCTTTGTCCCCACGCGCATATTGGGCCCGAAGAGTCCGACGCCCGAGGTCACGATGTTGTGCATCTTCCCTTTTTGAAGATACCCGCAGGCATTCTCCCACATCAGCTTGATGGTGAGGTTCCCCGGGAACATCTGCCCATCGTGCGTGTGGCCGCAGAGGTCTAAGTCAACGCCCGCGTCTGCAAGCGCCTGTAATTCCTTCGGCTGGTGGTCGAGGACGATGATGGGCTTACTTTTGTCCATCTCCGCTGTGATCTCACCCGGCGTTTTGCGCACCTCGACGCCGCGGCCGGGACGGTGCGCGTCCGGGCGGCCGTAGAGGTAGAACTTTCCGTCAATGAGTGTTCCCTCATCGTGCAAAAGCGTGATGTTTGCCTCTTTCAGAAAAGCGTCCATGCGCGGGTCGCTCTCCTTCTTCTCGCCCTGACGGAAGGTGAAGCCCGCAAGCACCGGTTCCTCAATGTCGTGGTTGCCATAGCAGGCGTAAACGCCGTATTTCGAGCGGATACCGCGCAGCGTTTCCACGATGCGATCCGGGTCGTCCACCGCCTCCCACTCATTGTCGAAAATATCCCCTGCAATGACGACAAGATCGGCGTCCTGTTCGTTGATCTTCTCCACCATTCTCTGCATTTGCTTTTCGCCGATGTTGTAGCCAAGGTGCAGATCCGCCACGAGCACGACCTTCATCTCGTCCATGCCCGCAACACTTTTGTCGATCGTCACGTCATAGGGTGTTACATGAATGATACGCGCATTGACAACGCCCCAGAGAGACGCAGTCAAGATGGCAAGCGCGCAAAGGCAGCCCGCGATGCGGTGCATCTTCGTCGTGATAAAAATGTGCTTGAACGGCAGCGCACACCCGAGCAGCAGCCGCAGAAGATCCGCCGCAACAATCGCGAGCAGCACATACAGCAGCACGCCCAGCCAGTAGTTGCCGATGAGCTTCATCACACGCCGCACCCTGCCCTCGGGCAGGAAAAAAGCGATGACGATGGAACAGACCAGAAACACCTGCACCGCAACGGGCAGCGCCCAATGGCGCACCGTTCGAAAAAACGGGAACCACGCCTTCACCCAGCCCATCGTGCGGCGCAGCAGATAGTAATTCGCCAGCAGATAGACCGGCGCAAGTAAAATTGCGATCATTCAGCATGGGAGTCGCTTTTCCGCACTCCCCTCGCTTCCTTTCCTATCCAAAATCTGCGGTTATCATAGCACGTTTTCTTGTCTATTGCAACGCGTCGCGGCAGTTGACATTCGCCCTTTGGCATGATAATTTTTTAAGTAAGATAGATACATCAAACTCGCAGAAAAGAAGGGAAAGCAAGCATGACTCTGGATCAGCTGCATATCGGGGCGTCCGCAGTGATCACCGCTGTCGGCGGCGACGGCGCGCTGCGCTGCCGCCTGCTGGACATGGGACTCATTCCCCGCACGCGCGTCACGCTGCAAAAGGTCGCGCCCATGGGCGACCCCATTGAGATCCGCGTGCGCGGCTATGAGCTGACGCTGCGCGTGGAAGAGGCGCAAAAAATTGAAGTGGAGGGCGAGCTGAAATGATCTTTGCTCTCGTCGGCAACCAGAACTGCGGCAAAACGACACTCTTCAATGCCCTCACCGGCTCCAATCAGCACGTGGGCAATTTCCCGGGCGTGACGGTCGACCAGAAAATAGGCGAGATCCGCGATGAAAAAGGCTGCTCTGTTGTGGATCTTCCGGGCATTTACTCGCTGCGCCCCTATACGCAGGAGGAGATCGTCTCGCGCGATTTCATTCTGAACGAAAAGCCGGACGGCATCATCAACATCGTGGATGCGACCAACATTGAGCGCAACCTCTACCTCACGCTCCAGCTCCTTGAGCTGCGCGTGCCGATGGTGCTGGCGCTCAACATGATGGACGAGGTGCGCGCCAACGGCGGCGCGATCGACGTGCAGAAAATGAGTGCGGCGCTCGGCATTCCCGTCGTCCCCATCACCGCCGCCAGGGGCGAAGGCGTGAGCGAGCTGACCGACCAGGCCATCGCCGCCGCGCGCGGAAAGGTGCTGCCCAAGGTGACGGATTTCTGCCCGGACGATTCGGCGGTGCACCGCTGCATCCACGCCGTCGTCCATCTCATCGCCGACCACGCCGACCGCATCGGCGTTCCCGCGCGCTTCTGCGCCGCCAAGCTCATCGAGGGCGGCGACGATCTGGCCGATCAGCTTGCGCTCGACCAGAACGAAAAAGAACTGCTTGAGCACTGCATCGTGCAGATGGAGACCGAAACGGGGCTTGACCGCAACGCAGCGCTCGCCGACATGCGCTACACCTTTATCGAGAGCGTGGTCGACGCTTCCGTCATCAAGTGCCACGAGAGCCGCGAGCACGCGCGCTCCGTCCGCATCGACAAGATCCTCACCGGCCGCTATACGGCCATTCCGACGTTTCTCGGCATCATGCTGCTGACCTTTTACCTCACCTTCGACGTGATCGGGCAGCGCTTATCCGACCTTCTGGGCCTTGGCGTAGACGCACTCACCGCTCTTGTCGACCGTGCGCTCACGGCCTACGGCATCAATCCCGTCGTCCACAGTCTTATCATCGACGGCATCTTTGCCGGTGTCGGCAGCGTGCTGGTCTTTCTGCCCATCATCGTCACGCTCTTTTTCTTCCTCTCCATTTTAGAGGATACCGGCTACATGGCGCGCGTGGCGTTCGTTATGGACAAGCCCCTGCGCCGCATCGGGCTTTCCGGGCGCAGCATCGTGCCGATGCTCATCGGTTTTGGCTGCTCGGTGCCTGCCATCATGGCAACGCGCACCGTCTCGTCCGACCGTGACCGCAAGATGACCATTCTCCTCACACCGTACATGAGCTGCTCGGCCAAGATCTCGATCTACGCCTTTTTCACAGCGGCATTCTTCCCCGCGCACCGCGCGCTCGTGATGATCTCACTGTATCTGCTCGGCATTCTCATCGGCATTCTCGCGGCGCTCATCATGAACAAGACCGCGTTCCGCGGCAAGCCCGTGCCGTTTGTCATGGAGCTGCCGAACTACCGCATGCCGGGGCTCAAGAGCGTAGCGCTGCTGCTGTGGGAAAAGGCCAAGGACTTTTTGCAGCGCGCCTTCACGGTCATCTTCCTTGCCACCATCATCATCTGGTTTTTGCAGAGCTTCGACACACGCCTCAATGTTGTCTCTGACAGCGCACAGAGCCTGCTGGCACTTATCGGCAAGGGCATCGCCCCCATTTTTGCGCCCCTCGGCTTTGCCGACTGGCGCTGTGCCACCTCGCTCATCTCCGGCTTCATTGCCAAGGAGAGCGTCGTCAGCACGCTTGAGGTGCTGCTCGGCGGCACGGCCATCGCGTCTCTCTTCACCACGCGCTCGGCAGTCAGCTTTCTCGTCTTCACGCTGCTCTATACCCCCTGTGTTGCCGCCGTCGCCACCATTCGCCGCGAGCTAAATTCTACGCTCAAGACCGCGCTCGTCGTGCTGATGCAGTGCGCCGTCGCGTGGGTCGTGGCTTTCGCCGCCTACACGCTCGGAGGGCTGCTCTGATGAGCGCGCTCGACTACCTGCTGCTCGGGCTGATCGCGCTCGCCGCGCTCCTTGCCCTGCGCTTTGTGCGAAAAAGCAGGAAAAACGGCAGATGCAGCGGCGATTGCGTACACTGCGGCGGCACCTGCCATCGCAAAGAATAACTCTCGCTGAAAAAATCGCAAAGGGAGCGCCCCGGCAAATGCCGGAGCGCTCCCTTTTGACTTGTCAAAGAACCTCGCCACTGGCGAGGTTCTTCTGCTATCATAGAGAAAAAGGGGGTAAGGTTGGGAAATTGGAGAAAGAATTCTCGAAGAGATATCGTGATGGTGGATGTAGATGCCTTAGTCCCCAAGGATCATTTATTGCGCAAGATAGAGAATGAAATGGATTATGAATGGCTCTATGCACGGCTAAGTCCATATTATTGCGCAGATAACGGCCGCCCCGGATCAGATCCGGTGGTGTTAATAAAAATGGTGTTGCTTCAGCATCTGTATGGGTGAGGCTTAAATATGCTGCCATGAATCTCAAAAAGATCGCTATTCGGAAGTGAAATGCTTCCAATTTTGTTCCCTATATAACGATTTTTACTCCCTTTAATGATAAAACGCCAGTCCTCGTGTTTTGAGAACTGGCGTTTTTTGACAAGCTGAAGGGTGGGGAAACTCTTTTTCAAAAGAGTTCTCCCGCCCTTGATTGGTGCGGTGCTTTTTACAGCTTGCGGAAGCGGTCGGCGACGATGGCTGCGGCATCGGCGGTGGAGAGAATGCCGGTGTCGAGATAGAGATCGTAGCCGCCCGGTGCGCCCCAGATGCGGCCGGTATAGCTTTCATAATACTTGCGGCGCTGCTTGTCCATCTTGCGGATCAGGCGCACGGCCTGGTCGCGCGTGAGTTTTTCCTGCGCCATTTTGCGCTGAATGCGGTGCTCGTCCGGCGCGGAGACGAAGACGGTGAGGAGCTTCACGTTTTCCTCGCGCAGCACATAGTCTGCGCATCGCCCGACAAAAACGCACTCTTCGTGGCGGGCAATGCGGCGGATCTCGTGGCTTTGCAGGGCGAAAAGCACCTCGCTCGTCGGCTTGCCGCGCAGCACATGGTGGTTGCCCTCGTGTACCGTCTGAAAGAGGTAGGGGTTGGTCGCCTTTTCGTCTGAGGGGGAGAGCGTTTTCTCCGAAAGCTCGCCGTATTCACACGCAAGGCGGATCAGCTCGCGCTCATAGACGCGGATCCCGAGAAGATCCGCTGTTTTTACTGCAACTTCGTGGCCGCCGCTGCCGAACTGGCGGCTGATGCTGATGATGCGATTTTCCATGATTGGTAACTCCCTCCGCTTTTCTATTGTTTCAGCGCATTGAGCGCCGGCTGGGGAATCGAGAATTCGCGTTCCGCCGGCGTGATGACGGCGGAGAGCGACGCCGGAGCGTCAGAGAGGATGAGATGCAGCGCGCCGCTGCACGAAATGTTGACCGACTTGAGCGCGCCCTGCTCGCTCACGAGCACGGAGATGCGCCCGGAGGAGAAGGTCACATTCTGCGCCTTGATGTCCGGCGCGATGGCGGCGGCCAGATCATTCATGGCGTCAGAATCGAGCGAGAGCCCGTAGAGATAGCCGTCGCTCACGCGCTCGCAGCCTGCGCTGCCGTCAAGGATCAGGCGGTAGCAGAGGTCGATGAGCGAAGAGGCGTCGACGAGCTGCGCACTTGCGGCGTCCACACTGTTGCCGCTCGCGTCGCAGATCTTGTCACCGGAGAAGTAGACGGCGAGCGTGTTTTTGCGAATGCAGCCGTAGCTCTGACCGTCGATGCTGCTGCGGTCGTACTGGAGCGTGCTGCTCAGCACGATCGGGCCGCAGTCGGCGGAAAGGGAAATGTCAGACGAAGAAATGTCATTCGTCAGCTCGCCCCATGCGTGCAGCAGGCGGAGCGCATCGCCTGTCAGCGTGGAAGAAGAGGCGGCGCCGCCGGACGAGCGAATGGCGGAGAGCACCTCGTCCGGCACCACGGGCGCGGACGCATCGGTAAAGACGGCGTCGGCATTTACGTGCAGATCACCGGAATTCTCCGCCGCAAAGTTCATGCGCATCAGCTCGCCGCTCTCTGCGGTGAGCGTCACGCGGATCGAGGAGAGCGCCGCGGCGTCGGCGATCTCGTCCGAGGTGAGAAGATGCAGCAGCGCGCTCGCGTCATCGCCCTCGGCGGTGAAGGTGTAGACCTTGTTCTGCCCGTCCACGGATTTGCTCACGCTCAGCGTGCGGCAGAGCTCAGCGGTTGTATCCAGAAGCTCGGCGTAGTCGGGAAACGCGCCGCCGACGGCATAAGACTTGCCGTTTTCCAGGTAGAGCGCGCCGTTTGCGTAGTAGAGCGCCGCACCGTCGCGGTCGATGCAGGTGACAGAAGTCCCATCTGCTTTCGTGCGGGCGACGGAAGCATCTGCGCGAAGAACGAGCTTGCCGCAGGAAGCGTCAACGGTGACGTCCATCGTCATGGGATCTTCCTTGATGCGCGCTTCGATGAGGCGGCAGGCCTCAAGATCCTTCTTGAAGTCGGACTTGAGGAAGAATGCCGCCGCTGCGCCAAGCAGAACGAGGATCGTGATGAGGATGGGAAGGAAGCGGCGACGTCTGCGCTTTTTCGGCGCGGGCGGAACCGCGGGCTGCGTGAGTGCGTTTTCGCGCGCTTCGCGCTCCTCGCGCAGCAGCCGCAGCTCCTCTTCCGCGCGCGCAAGGCGCGCCTCAATGGAATCGGAGGCAACGGGAGCGGACGGAGCGGGAGCAGCTGTGGAAGCATTTTCTGCGCTTTCCGCTGCGATGGTGACGACCGGTGCGGGGACTGCCGCGGCGGGAACGGCGGACGCTTCCGGCGCGCCCTCGCTGGCCGTGGCTGTATCTTCTGTTTGGGCGCTTTCGGTATCCGCGCTGCGGACGATCTGCTCGGCCTGCGTAACGGCGCTCATGCTGCGCGCGAGCGCTTCCGCGCGCCGGCGTGCCCTGCGCTTGCGGCGGCGGACAAGCAGAACGATCAGAAGAACAAGAACCGCCAGCACAGCAAGGCTGATGAGCCAGATGCCAAGGACGTTCAGCGTCCGCACGGCGGCGAAGTCAACGCTGTCACCGCTTGCCGTGAAGGTGAGGTAGCTGCCCATTGTGCCGCAGCCTGTTTCCTGCCAGCTGCCGCCGTTTTCGCGCACGTAGATGCGGATATCCTTCTGCCCGTCCGGCGGAAGATAGCGCAGGGTGTGCGCGTTCTGCCCATCGTCGGCAAGCTCTACATGCCACTGCTCAAGCACTTCTGCGTTGGCGGTCGTGGAGGGGATCTCGCCGCGGCGAAGGCAGGAGAAATAACCCTGTATGCGGTCGAACACGGTGCCGGATTGAACATCAAACGCCGCGGGCGTAAGAGACTGAGCGGTCATGGCGATGGCGCTGCCGTCGTTGTAGTTTCCTTCGACGAGAAGAATGGCAAGTCCGCCGTCGCGCGTCTGCTCGGAGGCAAGCGCGGGGGTGTAGGCTTCGTAGACTGCGGTGACAACGGTGTCGAAGTGCAGGTTTGTAAGGTCGCTTCGATCCCAGTGGACATGGCAGCCGTCCTTCTGCGGCGGATCGGGAATGTCGCTTTCGGCGAAGGAATCGCCGTAGTGGAAGGTGCGGCTGAGCACGGTCTCACCGTCGGCAACGAAGGTGAGAGAGAAGGATTTCATGCTCTCCGGCAGCTCGGGAAGCGTGAGAAGCTCTTCGTAGGAGGTGGGTTCTGCGCGTCCGACATAGCTTTGGCGGTTGATGCCGGGGAGATCATCGGAGACGTAGTAGTTGTACTCAAACGTACCTGTATCGCTGCCGGAGATCGCGCCGCAATATTGCTGGCAATCGGTGATGTCCACAAGCGAATAGTTCCAGCGCACGCTGCTTCCGCTGCCGTCGATATTTTCCTGTACGCCGCTGCCGACGATGCCGCCGACGTACTTCTTGCCGCTGAGCGTGCACTTGGCAAAGCTGCCGTGTACCGTTGCGCCGGTAAGTCCGGCGATGCCGCCGGTGTAGCTGCCGTTTTCGCTTGCCACCGTGCAGGAAGCGGTTTCGCATGCGGTGAGATAGCCAAGATCCATGCGCCCGACGATACCGCCGACGTAACTGCGCTTGCCGGTCACATCGCCGGTGTTCACACAGCTCTGGAGGATCGCCCTGTATTCGTACTGCTTGCGGTAAAAGCCGGAAAGATGGCCGGTGACGTCGTCCTCGGGGTCGAGCGTGTATTCAATGGTCATGGAGCCTGTGATGCCGCCGGTATTCACATCGCCGTACACCGCGCCGCTGTTGCGGCAGGAAGAGACTTTGCCGAACGTGACGGAATCGATGTCGACATCGGAGGCGTCGACAATGATGTCGCCCGTGCCGCCGCTGAGCGAGGAAATGGCGGAAAACAGCGTTCCTGTCAGCTCGTTGAACTTATTGTTGATCGAACGAATATCATTTGCCAATGTGCCGACCGTGCCGCTGGCGGCATTGTTGAGCATCGTGACCTGACTGCTCAGGCCGTTGATCGACGAGGTCAGCCCGCCAAGATCCGGTGCAGCGACGATCTGAGTCGAGCCGGTGACGGTGCCTGAGGCATTGCCCTCGTGGCTCGCGCCCGCGCCTGCGGCACTGCCGCCCCAGATGGTGGTGCTGTGACCGCTGTCGGAATGCTCGTGGTCGATGCCGCCGGCTGCGCCCTTGCCGCCGCCGATCAGAGTGTCGGAGGAATGGGAGCCGTCGCCGGTGATGACGCTGTCAATGCTGGCGTTCAGCCGGACGTTGTTCAGCTCATTGGCTGCGTTATCCACATAGCCGGACATGCTGTTCAGGCGCGAGGCGATCTCGTTCGAGCCGCCTTCGGCATGGTTGGTTGCCGTGTTGACAAGACCGCTGAGCTCATTGAGTTGTGTTTTGAGCTGCTGCAGCAGACCGTCGGAGACCTCCATGCGGATATAGGGCTCCATTTGGCCGGCGATGCCGCCGACGTCCTTTCGCCCGCAGACCGCGCCTTCATTGCTGCACGCGAGCACCTGTCCGCTGCTGCGGCCGACCACGCCGCCGATATTGTAGCCGATGTGCTGATAACCGACGGCGGCGTAGTTTGTGCTCGACGCGATCGCGCCGGAGGAATAGCCAGCAATGCCGCCGGTGTCGGTGGCGGTGTTGAGCGTGTCGGCGCGGGAGAGCTTGGCGAGGTCGAGCGAGAATTCGAGGTTCATATTGCTCAGGTCGATGGAGGGGTCGGTGCTCTCGATGTTTACATAGGCGCGGCCGCGGCAGGAGACGATGGAACCGAGGTTTTCACCCACGATACCGCCTGTCATATTCTGTCCGAAGATCGCACCGGAGGCTTCACACGCGCGTACAACGCCGCTGGATCGGTTGCGGCCGACCACGCCGCCGACGCTGCGCTTGCCCGAAACACTGCCATTGAACGTGCTCTGTTCGATGGCACCGTAGTTTTCGCCCACGATGCCGCCGACGCTTTCACTGTCGCCCGAGGGAGAGACCGTGCCTTCCACGTTCAGCTCTGTGATGACGGCGTCCTTTTGCAGCACGCCGAAAAGACCGGCGGGAGAAACGCTCTGCGTGATGGAAAGACCGCTGATGGTGTGGCCGTTGCCCTGGAATGTGCCGCCGAATGTCGGAATGGGCAGCGCATCGTCGCTTTCGAGCACGATGTCGTTGTCAAGAACAACGGTTTTGCCGCGCGACCAGGAATCGAGTGTGCAGGAGCGCGCAAGCTCCTGCAGATCTTCTGCGCTTTTGATGTGAATGGCGCCGTCCCCGTCGGCAAAGGCCTGCATGACGGGAAACAGCGACACGAGCAGCAGGCACGAGAGTGCAAGCGCGCAGAAGCGATGGATATAATTAGTCTTCTTCATCGTCTTGCTCCTCATTTGCAGATCCGGAGATCAGATTCAGGTCGATGTCGCCCTCGACCGTGGCGTGCATGATGCCATGCACTGTGCCGTTGATGTTGCCGCGCACCATGCCGTTGACGGAGATCTTGCCGTGTCCGGATTTCTTTTCCGAAATGGACGGCACAGAGAACGACGTTTTATCGACGATGCCGCTGCCGATGAGCAGGATCTGCGGCAGGGCGAACATGACCATGATGATGGAAATGACCGTGCCGCGGCCAAGGCTCTCGCCGATGCCCGCAATGACGGGCTCGGAGGTCATGCTGCCGATCAAAAAGCCGCAGATCGAGAGGATCGAGCCGGAGGTGATGATCGTCGGGAAGGCAAAGTTCAGCGTTTCCACGATGGCGTCGCGGTGGTGCATCTTGCCCTTGAGCTCCTGATAGCGGCTCGCGATGACGATGGCGTAGTCGATGTTCGCGCCCATCTGTATGGAGGACACGATCAGATAGCCCAGGAAGAACACATATTTGCCCGTGATGGTCGGGAACGAGAAGTTGAGCCAGATGCAGCCCTGGATCACCAGGATCAGCAGCACCGGCATACCGGCGGAGTTGAACGTGAAGAGCAGCACCAGCATAACCACGAGCACCGACACGATGCTGACGACCTTGTTATCCACGGCGAAGGACTTTTCGAATTCGTATTCGTTCGTCGATTCTCCGGCGAGATAGACCGTGTCGTCAGGATAGTACTTCTTGGCGATCTCAAGGATCTTGTCGGTGAAGGCGTAGGTCTCATCGCCGCTTTCCGGCAGCGTGAGGTAGACGAGCATGCGGTCATAGTCCGGGCCTTCGAGCTGCGCCTTGGCGCTGCTCATCTGTACCTCGGCTTCCTGCAAAAGCTTCGTCTGCTCGTCGCTGAGCGTGACGATGCCGGCGTCCACCTGATCGCAGACAAAGAGAAACATGTCGATGAGCGGGACTTTGTAGGTGGCGAGATTGCCCGCAAGCTTGCCGTATTCCGAATGCTGCGCGGCGTAGGCGGCGTAAACGACCTGCGCGGCCTCATAATCAAGCCCCGCAAGCTCGGCAAACTGACGCGGCGTCAGCTTGTCGGCGAGCATGTAACCGTCGAGCGCTTCAATGTTGGTAAGACCCATCGTGGAATCGACCTCGTCGTACTGACTGAGCTCGCTTAAAATGGCAGATTCCTTGTCGTAATCGCCCGTGGGAACGATCAGCGCGAGCATATTTTTTGAGGTAAAGTTGTCCTCGATCATCTGCTGGGCAAACTGCGTCTCATTCTGCTTGGGGGCGGAGATGAGGCCGTAGCCGTAGGCATAGGGGCAGTCGGATGAGAGACGGTAGCCGATGACGGCCAACACCACGAAGACGATGGGGATGATGTAGCGCGTGGCATAGTCGAGCTTGCCGACGAACGGGATCTTCGGCACGAAGCTGCGGTGCTGCGTGCGGTCGATCAGCGGGCCGAAGAGCATCAGAAGGCCGGGCATCACGATGAACGCTGCGAGCAGCGCAAACAAGATCGACTTGATGAGGCACAGCGCCATATCGGGACCGAGCTTGAACTGCATGAACAGCATCGCCACAAGGCCGCCGATGGTCGTGAGGCTGCTCGCACCGATCTCGGGGATCGACTTGCTCAGCGAGACGATGACGGCCTCACGCAGCGGCAGCAGCCGGTGCTCCTCTTTAAATCGGTTGCAGAAGATGATGGCGTAGTCGATGGACAGCGCCAGCTGCAGAATGCTGGTGACGGAGTTGGACACGAAGGATATCCTGCCCATGAGGAAGTTGGTGCCCTGGTTCAGCACCAGCGCCACCACGAAGGTCAGCAGCAGCACCGGCACCTCGCCGTATGTCTCGGAGGTGAACAGCAGCACCAGCACGATGACAATGGCCACATAGATCATGATGATGCTGATCTCGTGGTCGATGGTCTCCCGCAGGGTGTTGCCCAGATCCGTGGATATGTACAGGTCATAGCTGCTCAGCAGCTCCTTCACCGCCTCCAGCGATGTCAGGCAGGCATCGTCATCCTCGTCGTAGGCAAAGGTGACGGAGAACAGGGCGGACAGGGCGTTGTAGTGGTCGGTGGTCTTATCATAGTCCACGCTCTGTACACCCTCCACCTCCCGGATCTGAGCGGCCAGCTTCTCCGCCTGCGCCGGGGTGACGTTGGCCGCCATCACCTCCGCCGTGCCGTAGGTGATGAACTCCTCGTCCATCACGGCCAGTGCCTGCTTGGTCTGGGAGTCATCCGGCAGGTAATACGTCAGGTCGTTCTCCACCTCCACCCAGCTGCGGGTGTTCCAGGGAGGCCCCCAGATCCATTTGGTTGAAAGCAGGCCGATAATGGTGATCAGGAAGATAAGGCTGCGCTTGTCCACGATGAAGGTGGACAGCTTTTCCATAAAGGTCATGCCGCTTGCGTTGCTCTGGCTCATGACGTGTATATCTCCTCCTTCGATTTTTCAGATTACAGCAGATACAGGCCCCTTTTGCCGGGGCGGGGGAAGCAAGACCCGCCGGGAGAGCCGCAGCTCCCCCGACGGGCGTTTTTTTACA
>OGXX01002092.1_pt1 | contig 18796 bp, 10 predicted proteins | sample 1576301 | NCBI WGS metagenome assembly OGXX01 (sample SAMEA3541469, study PRJEB24748) | human gut metagenome | biome: human gut; feature: human-associated habitat; material: faeces | place: China | collected 2012
CTCGCCCTCGATGCCCTCGAAGCAGAAGTTCACGTTGGTGGGCAGCCGGTGCACCGGGTCGCCGTTCAGCGCGCTGTGGGGGATCTTACTCAGTCCCGCGATCAGCTTGTCCCGCAGCTTTGTCAGCCGGGCGACTCTGCCGGGAATGTCTTTTGTGGCTTCCTTTACCGCGGCCGCCAGGCCTACGATGCCCGCGGTATTTTCCGTGCCGGCCCGGCGGCTTCTTTCCTGGGCGCCGCCGTCGATCAGGTTCTGGAGGCGGACGCCCCTGCGGATATACAAGGCGCCGCAGCCTTTGGGACCATGAATTTTATGGCCGGTAAAGGACATCAGGTCAATGCCCTGGGCTTTTACATCGATGGGCACGTTGCCTACCGCCTGGACCGCGTCAGTATGGAACAGAACCTTGTGCTTTTTGCACACCGCCGCCAGCTCAGGAATGGGCTGAATAGTGCCGATTTCGTTGTTAGCGTACATAATGGTCACCAGAGCGGTGTCATCCCGGATCGCCGCTTCCAGCTCCTCGGGACGGACGATGCCGTCGCTGTGGACCTCCAACAGGGTGATTTCAAAGCCTTCCTTTTTTAAGGCATCCAGGGAGTGAAGCACCGCGTGGTGCTCAAACCTGGAGCTGATGATATGTTTTTTCCCCTTTTTCGCCAGCTCATGGGCGGCGCCCTTGATGGCCCAGTTGTCAGACTCGCTGCCGCCGGAGGTGAAGAAAATTTCGCTGGGCTCCGCGTTGAAGCAGCGGGCAATGTCCTCCCGGGCGGTTTCCACCGCCTTTTTCGCGTCCCGACCCACGGAATACAGGCTGGATGGATTGCCGTAGTGCTCTCTATAATAAGGAAGCATGGCTTCCATCACGGACTGCGATACCGCGGTAGTGGCTGAGTTATCTGCGTAAACAAAACGTTCCAAAGCTATCACCTTTTTCTTTAATAAAAGTGTTATGGTTTTGTGATCGATTTTAATATACACCTTTTTGGTATAGATTTCAATAGGGAGCCGGTAAAATTTTTACCAGGTTTTTCTGAATTTTCTGTGAATTACAGGAATAAATTAGGGTTGAAAGCCCCGGTTTGATTAAGGAATCCCAAGATGGGCCATGCTAACAGGGAGATATCCGTCAGGACGCCGGCGGAGGCTATCGCTTGACAGTCAAGGGAAGTAAGGGTACAATAAACATAATATTTGTGTTCGGAAAAGGGAAACAGCGGCTGCCGTCACTCGCCGCTAGTATTTCCCGGTGATTAGAGTATCATTCAGAGAAAACGCCGGTGAGCGGCGTAAGAGCTGGTAAAATCGTTTTCGTCATAAATAAAATTTGAAATGTACTTAGCAGAGCGGCCTTTCGCGCTGTGGCACCGTTTGTCGGCCGGAAGGAAAACCGTATCTCAAACAATTAATGGAGGTTATTTTGTGAGTTTAAATGAAAAAAGAATAAAGCCAGGGGCGGCGAAGCCCATCACTGGGATTAAGCGGCAGCCTGCCAGGAACCAGATTGGCAACCAGGCCGATCAGGCCCTGTCTACAGCGAGGGAGCCGATTTCCATGCCGGAGGGCGGCGCGGCGGCGGAGGCCAAGCTGTTTGAAAAGGTGACCGCGCGCAAGGAGCCCCAGCAGAGGAGAAAATCAACGGGCGCTAAAACCGCCGGAGGCGCGGCAAGGTCTGCGGCAAAGACGGCAGCGAAAAAAGAAGACCCAAAGACAGCGGGCAGGAAAAAAGAGAAGGCGGCGCCGGAAAAGAAAGGCGCGTCCAAGACCGCGGCTGAAACGAAAAAAGCGGGCAGAACAACTACCCGTACCGCCAAGCGGGGACAAAAAAAGTCCGCTAAGCCTTCGATTAAGGTGACGTTTCTCGGAGGCCTGAACGAAATTGGGAAAAACATTACCCTGTTTGAGTGCGGCAAGGATATGTTCCTGCTGGACTGCGGCATGACCTTCCCCGATGGAGATATGCTGGGCGTGGATCTGGTGATTCCGGATTTCTCCTATGTGGAGCGGAACAAGGAAAGAATTAAGGGCCTGGTGATTACCCACGGCCATGAGGATCATATCGGCGCGATCCCTTACCTTCTGAAAACCTTTAACGTACCGGTTTACGGCACCCCTCTTACCATTGGCCTGGTGAGCGGCAAGCTGAAGGAGCATAACCTGCTTGGAAAGGCCAAGCTGAATACTGTAAGGCCCGGCGACCGGGTGAAGCTGGGCTGTATGGAGGTGGAGCTGATCCACGTAAATCACTCCATTCCCGACGCGGTGGCTGTGGCGATCCATTCCCCGGCGGGCACGGTGGTTCACACCGGCGACTTTAAGATCGACTGTACCCCGCCTCAGGGCGAGATGATCGATTTAGGCCGGTTCGCCGAGCTGGGCAAGGAGGGCGTGCTGGCTCTGCTGTCCGAATCCACCAACGCGGAGCGCCCGGGCTACACCATGACCGAGCGGAAGGTAGCCGATTCCTTTGAAAACCTGTTTTTAAAGGCGGAGAATAAGCGGATCATCGTGGCTTCCTTCGCCTCCAATATCAACCGGATCCAGCAGATCATCCACTGCGCCCAGCGCCACGGCAGAAAAGTAGCGTTTTCCGGCCGCAGTATGCTGAATTATGTGTCCATCGCCAACGAACTTGGTTATATGGACGTTCCGGAAAGCGTAATCATAGATATCGATTTAATCAACCGTTACGCCAAGGATCAGATTGTGCTGATCACCACCGGCAGCCAGGGAGAGCCCATGTCGGCCCTGGCCCGGATGGCGACCTCCGACCACCGGAAGGTGGAGGTGGGACCCGACGACTTTGTTATCATCTCCGCCCGGCCCATCCCCGGCAACGAAAAGACTGTGGGCAACGTGGTCAACGAGCTGATGAAGCGGGGCTGCGACGTGGTTTACGAGTCTATGTATGAGGTTCACGTCTCCGGCCATGCCTGTCAGGAGGAATTAAAGCTCATGCAGGGCCTGACCAAGCCGAAATATTTCATTCCGGTTCACGGCGAGCAGAAGCACCTGCATAAGCACGCCCAGCTGGCGGAAAGCATGGGGATTCCCAAGCAGAATATTTATATCGGGGATATCGGCGGCGTGGTGGAGATCAACGAGGACTTTATGCATCCGCTGGCGCCGGTGCCCGCCGGCCGCGTCCTGGTGGACGGCTTAGGCGTGGGAGACGTTGGCAGCATTGTGCTTCGGGACCGGAAGCATCTGGGCCAGGACGGACTGATCGTGGTGGTGGCCACCATCGATTCCAGCGACGGCCATGTGATTTCCGGCCCGGATATTGTATCCCGCGGCTTTGTCTACGTGCGGGAGTCGGAGCCCCTGATGGATGACATTAAGCAGAAGATCGTTTCTGTGTTTGAAAGCTGCGCCGACCATAAAGTCCACGAATGGGGCGTGATCAAGAATAAAGTGAAAGATGATTTAGGAAAGCTTTTGTATGACCGGACCAGGCGGACCCCGATGATTTTGCCGATCATTATGGAGGTCTAAGCCGGGGAAAGGGGAATATGCCTCCAGCGTGGCTTTGAAGCCGCTGCGCGGCGAAAAGCCATCGGGCAGGTTCTCCCCCGGCGGCTTCCCGCAGCCTGTGGGAAGCCGCTTTGCGACTACGCTCTGGAAAGGAGGGCGACGCTTTTGAAAAAGAGAAGGGTATGGGCGGCATCTCCATATTATCTGATTATCACCGCGGCTATGGTGGTTATGACATTTATCAGCTATTTTACTGCCAGCCGCAGTGTGTTTTATCTGTTTGCCGCCCTGACCTTAGTCTCCGGCGGGGTGGTGCTGATCACTGTGATCCGATTCCGCTCCTACGCTCAGACCGTGCTCCGCAGCGCGTTCAAATCCTTTGACAGGGATCAGGAAAGCTATCTTTCCAAGCTGTCGTTCCCAGTGGCGATCACGGGAAAATATGACGAGCTGGTTTGGGGCAACAGCCTGTTCAAGGAGATGCTCTGTGAAAATAAGGACTGTGTCGGGGAAAGCATCACCGCCTTTACCTCCGGCGTCCGGCTCCAGGACATCGTGAAGGGCAACGGCACAAATATCACCCACAACGGGCTGAAATACACGGTTTACGCGGTGAAGCTGAGAACCAGCTGTATTTTATATTTTATTGAGGACACCTACTTTAAGGACACCGTAAGAGAATTTCTGGACAGCCGCCCGGCGGTGGCTACCATTATGTTCGATAACCGGGAGGAGCTGCTGAAGGACGCCAGCGACGGTCAGGGCACCCAGCTGGTGGCCATGGTGGAAAAAACTCTGCAAAAGTGGGTTTCCTCCACCAGCGGCTTTTATAAAAAGCTCAGCGGCGGCCGTTACCTGATGGTGATGGAGGAGCGGCACCTGCGGCGGTTTGTGGAAGAAAAATTCAGCATTTTAGATGCGATCAGAAATATCAAGCTGGATGAGCACCGGTACGCTACGATTTCCATCGGCGTGGGCCGGGGCGGCAAAAGCTTGGCTGAGGATGAGAATTGGTCCCGGAAAGCCCTGGATATGGCCCTGGGCCGGGGCGGCGACCAGGTGGCGATTAAAAACGGGAACACTTTCGAGTTTTTCGGCGGCGTTTCCAAGGGCGTGGAGCGTCACGACAAGGTGCGCTCCCGAGTTATCGCCCTGACCCTAGCGGATAATATCAAAAACAGCGACTGCGTGTTCGTTATGGGACACCAGTTTTCCGACCTTGACAGCGTGGGAGCCTCCATTGGCCTATGGAGCGCTATTACCAAGGGGCAGGAGAAGCCCTGTTATGTGGTGCTGAACCGGGAGCAGACCCTGGCGGGGGCCCTGGTGGAGACCGTCGAGAAGGCGGGCAACACCGGAATGTTTTTATCTCCCCGGGAGGCCCTTTCCCTGATTACGGACCGTTCCCTTCTGATTATCGTGGACACCCATTCCGAGAGCTTTGTGGAAAGCCGGGATCTGTACAAATACAGCAAGCGGACTGTGGTTATCGACCACCACCGCATGATGGTGAAGCATATCGAGAACGCCATTATTTTTTACCACGAGCCTTACGCCAGCTCGGCGTCCGAAATGGTGACGGAGCTGGTTCAGTATCTGGGAGAAAACGCCATCGGCAGGCTGGAGGCTGACGCCCTGCTTGCCGGCATTACCCTGGATACTAAGAATTTTGTACTGAAAACCGGTGTGCGGACCTTTGAGGCGGCGGCGTTTCTGAGAAGAAAGGGCGCCGATACGGTGGAGGTCAAACGGCTGTTTTCCAACTCCATCGATACCTACCGGGCGAAATACCAGCTGGTTTCCAACGCGGAAATCTATAACAGCTGCGCCGTTACCGCGGCGGACGAGGATTGTCCGGATATCAGGATCGCGTCGGCTCAGGCGGCGGATGAGCTGCTGGGAGTCCAGGGGGTCAACGCTTCCTTCGTCTTATACTCGTCGGCGGGCACAGTGAATATTTCCGCCCGTTCCTTGGGCGCCGTAAACGTCCAGGTGGTGATGGAAAAGCTGGGCGGAGGAGGCCATCAGACCATGGCGGGCGCCCAACTCAAGGATACCACCGTCACGGCGGTAAGGGAGCGGCTGATTGAGATTTTGAACGAAACCCAAATACATAAGGAAAATTTATAAGCGCAGGAGTGAGTATTATGAAAGTGATTTTATTGGCCGACGTTAAGGGCGCCGGAAAAAAGGGCGAGCTGGTCAACGCGTCTGACGGCTATGCCAGGAACTACCTGATTCCCAGAAAGCTTGCCAAGGAGGCTAACGCCCAGGCGATGAACGAGCTGAAAAATGCCGAGGCCTCTAAGCAGCACAGGATCGAGGTGGAGAAGGCGAACGCCAGCGAGGCGGCGAAAAAAATCGATGAAAAGACCATCAAAATGACCGCGAAGGCCGGCCAGGGCGGCCGGCTGTTCGGCTCCGTTACCGCCAAGGAAATTGCCGAGGAGCTGAAAAAGCAGTACGGCGTGGATGTGGATAAGCGGAAAATCGAGCTGGACGGGGACATCAAGGCGTTCGGCACCTACCGCTGCGAGGTCAAGCTTTACACCGGCATCAGCGCCAAGGTGTATGTGGTGGTGACGGAGGCCTAAGGGCTTCCGCGGGCCGAATGGGACGGATAGGAGATATCCGTCCTTTTTCCATCAAAGAGAGGAGAAGAGCGCATGGCTGATATTTCAGTGACCTCCGGCTACGACGGGCTGAACCTGCCCTACAGCCCGGAGGCGGAGCAGTCTGTTTTGGGAGCGGTCCTGCTGGATTCCTCCTGCTTGGACCGAATCGCGGAGATCCTTCCGAGGGCCGAATACTTCCACCTGGCCAACCACCGGATGATTTACGACGCTATGCTGGAAATGTTCACCCTGGGCCAGCCGGTGGATTTCGTCACCGTGCTGGACAAGCTGAAGCAGAACCCGGCCTTTGACCAGGTGAATGGGAAAACCTATCTTTTGCAGCTGGCTCAGATCGTGCCTTCGGTCTCCAATGTGGAAACCTACGCGGGCATCGTCCGGGATAAATACGACATCCGCACTCTGATCACTACCGCCAGGGATATCCTGGAGGAGGCCTCTGAGGGAGGAGACGACGCGGCCACCCTGCTGGATTCGGCGGAGCAGCGGATTTTTGATATCCGCCGGGGAAAAAATATGCAGGGCTTGCAGAGGATCAACGAGGTTATTATCGAGACCTTTGACCGGCTGGACCTTCTCAATTCCCCGGACAGCGACCAGTTTAAGAGCATTTCCACCGGGATCCGGGATTTGGATGAAACCATCACCGGCCTGAACCGTTCCGACCTGATTCTGCTGGCGGCCCGTCCCGGTATGGGAAAAACCAGCTTCGCACTGAATATCGCTAACCACGTGGCGGTGAAGGAAAAAAAGAGGGTAGCCTTTTTCTCGCTGGAAATGACCAAGGAGCAGCTGGCCTCCCGTATGCTTTCCACCGAGGGCGAGGTAGGCGGCACTAAGCTGCGGACCGGCAAGCTCACCGAGGACGAATGGGTCCGGCTTATCGAGGCGGGGGACATTCTCTCGAAGACCCAGATTTATTTTGACGATACCCCCGGCATCACTGTGCCGGAGATGAAAGCTAAGCTGCGCCGGCTGAAGGACGTGGATCTGGTAATTATCGACTATTTGCAGCTGATGTCCGGCGCCAAGCGGATTGACAACCGGGTGCAGGAAATTTCTGAGATTACCCGAAATTTGAAGATTATGGCCAAGGAGATCAACGTGCCGGTAATCACCCTGTCCCAGCTGTCCCGTGCCAGCGAGCAGCGTACGGAGCACCGCCCGGTGCTTTCCGACCTGAGAGATTCCGGATCTATCGAGCAGGACGCGGATATCGTTTTGTTCCTGTACCGCCCGGATTACTACAATACCGACGACGCGCCCAGCGACGATAAAAACAGCGGCGAATGCATTGTGGCGAAAAACCGCCACGGCGAGGCGAGGACTGTCCAGCTTCATTGGCAGGGCGAGTTTATGCGTTTTACCGCTATGGAGGGCGGCCGCAGTGATTACTAAGGTTTTGAAGACCATTGAGGCCTATCAAATGCTTTCTCCCGATTCCGCCGTGGTGGCCGGGGTTTCCGGGGGAGCCGATTCCATGGCGCTTCTTCACGTTTTGCAGAGCCGGCGAAAGGACTGGCCGGAGCTGAAGGTGACGGCGGCTCATGTAAACCACTGCCTGCGGGGAGCGGAGGCGGACCGGGATGAGGAACACGTAAGGCGGTACTGTCAAAGGGAGGGCATCCCTCTGGAGGTGCTGAAAATCGATGTCCGGGAGGAGGCCGCGAAGCGTAAGCTGGGGTTGGAAGCCTGCGGCAGAGCTGTACGCTACGAGTTTTTCCGGCGGCTGGCCGGGGAAAACGGAGTGATCGCCACGGCCCACACCCTTTCCGATTTGGCGGAGACGGTGCTGCTCCACCTGACCCGGGGAACCGGGCTCAAGGGGCTGTGCGGGATTCCGCCGGTGCGGGAGAACATCGTCAGGCCTCTGATCGACTGCAGCCGGCGGGAAATCGAGGATTACTGCCGGGAGCATAAAATCCTTTATGTCACCGACAGCACCAATTTGGAAGCCAGGTATTCCAGGAATAAGGTGCGCCTTCAGGTGCTTCCGGCCCTAAAGGAGATCAATCCAGCCTTCGAGGAGGCCGTGGGCCGTATGGCCCAAAGCCTGCGGGAAGACGACGGCTGCCTTTGTGAGGAAGCCCGGGAGCTTCTGGGCCGGGCGGCGCTGGAAAAGGGCGGATGGAGCTGTTCTGTTCTTTCCCGGGGCAGAAAGCCGGTGAGAATCCGGGCGATCCGTCTTTTGCAGGGCGCTTCCAGGCCGGAGGCCCGGCATTTGGAGGAGATCGACCGGATTATACTGGCTAGCCAGGGGGGCGTCAGCGTGCCGGGAGGGCTGGATTTTCACGCAAACCGTGGCGTTCTGAGAACCGTGCCCCATAAAAAGAGAAAAATTCCCCAGTAAATTCACAAATTGTTATTCAATAATTTCGTTTAGTGTGGTACAATAAGCCGAAAGGCTGACTTCAAAAAGGGCAGAGGAGTTATGGACATGAAGTGTGAAAATGTAGAACGGATCTTATTGAGCCGTGAGGACCTGGATCGGATTACCAAAAATTTGGGGGAACAAATCACCAAGGACTATCAGGGCAAAAAGCTTTTGATGGTGGGAATCTTAAAGGGCTGCTTTATGTTTATGGCGGATCTGATGCGGGATGTGGAGTTGCCCTGCCAAATGGACTTTATGATCTGCTCCAGCTATGGGGCGGGCACCGAGTCCAGCGGCCAAATTAAAATAGTCAAGGATTTATCCGTTCCTATCCAGGACTGCCATGTCCTGATTGTGGAGGATATTATCGATAGCGGCAACACCTTGTGTTATGTGAAAAACCTGCTCAAAGAGAGAGGCTGTAAAAGCATTAAGCTTTGCACCCTGTTTGACAAGCCTTCCCGCAGGGAAGCGCCTGTTTACGCTGATTACATAGGCTACGAGGTAGCCAATGAATTTATCGTAGGCTATGGGCTGGATTTCAACGAGCGTTACCGCAATTTGCCTTATGTGGGAGTTTTGAAGCCGGAAGCCTATCAACTTTAATGGATAGAACAGCCTGTTTCCGGTAATTTTAAAGGTGAAGGAGTGGTTCCTCATTGGAAAATAAAAAAAGTTGGCGCAGCTTACTGCTGTATCTGGGCATCCCTATTGTCATTATCATTATTATCGTGCTGGTCATCGGGAACATGCCCCAGAAAACCATGAAATATTCTGAAATCCTCAATTACTTCGAAACGCAGCAGGTAACGGAATTCGACCTGGATTTAGGCTCCGGCGCCATGGTTCTCACCCTCAGCGACGGTGACGAAAGCAAAAAGAAAGAGCCGACCCAGATTCAGTATTCGGTTCCGAATGTTACGATCCTGTATGAAGATATTAAGCCTTATATCGAAGAATACAACAAGGACCATCCCGACGCCAAGATGGTGTATAACTATCAGCGGCCCAGAGATAATTCCTGGCTGACCGCTTTGCTTCCCACCGTCCTTTTGTTCGCGGGAATCGGCGTTTTCTATTGGATCTTTATGAAAAAGTTTGCCGCTATGGGTATGGGCGGTGACTCCAAGCAGATGAATTTCGGCAAGGCGAAAATCAAGGATATGAACGACGAGAAGCGCAAGACCACCTTTGCCGATGTGGCCGGCGCGGATGAGGAAAAGGAAGAGCTCAGAGAGATCGTGGAGTTTCTGAAGAACCCTAAACGGTTTAATGAACTGGGCGCCAGAATCCCCAAGGGCGTTTTGCTGGTGGGCCCTCCCGGAACAGGTAAAACCCTGCTGGCCAGGGCGGTAGCCGGAGAGGCCGGCGTGCCCTTCTTCTCTATTTCCGGTTCCGACTTTGTGGAAATGTTTGTAGGCGTCGGCGCCTCCCGTGTGAGAGACCTGTTCGACCAGGCGAAGAAAAATTCCCCCTGTATCATCTTTATCGATGAGATCGATGCGGTGGGACGTCAGCGCGGCGCAGGCTTAGGCGGAGGCCACGACGAAAGAGAACAGACCCTGAACCAATTGCTGGTGGAAATGGACGGCTTCGGCGCCAACGAGGGCGTCATTATGATCGCCGCCACCAACCGTCCCGATATCCTGGATCCTGCCCTGATGCGTCCCGGACGTTTCGACCGCCAGGTTATGGTAGGCGCGCCGGATATCAAGGGAAGAGAAGAAATCCTGAAGGTCCACGCGAAGGGAAAGCCCCTGGCGCCGGACGTGAATCTGAAGACGATCGCGGCCTCTACCGCCGGCTTTGTAGGCGCGGATTTGGAAAATCTGCTGAACGAAGCGGCTTTGCTGGCGGCACGCAAGAACTTAAAGGCCATCACCCAGACCGAGATCGAGGAGGCCACCATTAAGGTGGTGGTAGGCACTGAGAAGAAGTCCAGAGTCATGACGGAAAAGGAAAAGACTCTGACCGCTTATCATGAGGGCGGCCATGCCGTCGCGACCTATTACTGCTCCACCCAAGACCCGGTGCATCAGATTTCCATTATTCCCCGCGGTATGGCCGGCGGCTACACCATGAGCATTCCCACTGAGGACCGGAACTACCGCTCCCGTAAGGAGATGGAGGAAAACATCGTCACCCTGCTGGGCGGGCGCGTGGCGGAGGCCCTGGTGCTGGGGGATATTTCCACCGGCGCTTCCAACGATATTGAGCGCGCTACCCAGATCGCCCGGGCTATGGTCACAAAATACGGCATGAGCGAGCGTCTTGGGCCGATCTGCTATGGTTCGGACAACAACGAGGTGTTTATCGGCCGGGATATGGGCCACATGAAAAATTATTCTGAAAAGATCGCTGCGGAAATCGACGAGGAGATTCAGAAAATTGTGGGCCGCGGCTATCAGAAAACGGAGCAGCTGTTAAGCGAGCACATGGATAAGCTCCATAAGGTAGCCCAATTCCTGTTTGTCAATGAAAAGATGAGCGGCGCCGAGTTTAAGGAGCTGATGGAGGCTCCCGCTCCGGAAAAGCTGGAGGAGCCCGATCCGCAGCCGCTGCCTGGTGAGTCTGAGAAAGAAGAGGCTTCAGCGCAGGAGGAACGGACGGAGGAAGCTCCGGCAGAAGGAACAAAAGAATAAGGATAAAATTCAGGGGATGGAACGGGATTTTCCCAGCCTGCCGCGATACGGGGCTGGGAAAAACCAGCCATCCCCTCGCTTTTGCGGTTTTTCCCTTCAAGCCCGGCGGCTCCCAGAGGAAAAGGATCCGCGGCGGCGCCATGAAGGCCAGACCGTGCGCCGGTTCGGCCGGGAGGCGTGGAAGACGGGAGGATAGGCGTTTTCCGCTTTTTTCGGGGAGCGTCCGCTCCTAGATCTTGATTTTGCTTGACATTGAGACCCAAAATAAGGTAATGTATAATTTGTATGAGATTTTGAAAGAATCCTTTTCAGAGGTTTGTATGCATATAGGAGGGCGCGTATGGCGAAGAAGGCAGTGGAATATGGGAACGAAAGTATTTCGTCCCTAAAAGGCGCGGACCGGGTCCGGAAACGTCCGGCGGTCATTTTCGGCTCCGACGGCATTGAGGGATGCCAGCACTCGATTTTTGAGATCCTCTCCAATTCGATTGACGAGGCGAGAGAGGGCTTTGGGCGGGAGATCGTGCTGACCCGGTTTGAGGACGGCTCCATTGAGGTGGAGGATCACGGGAGAGGTATTCCGGTGGACTACAATAAAAACGAGGACCGGTACAACTGGGAGCTGGTGTTCTGCGAGCTGTACGCCGGCGGCAAATATAACAACGCTTCCGCGGAAAGCTACGAGTATTCCCTGGGCCTGAACGGCCTGGGCTTGTGCTCTACCCAGTACGCATCGGAATATATGGATGTGGATATCCGCCGGGATGGGCTCCGGTACACGCTCCATTTCGAGCATGGGGAAAACGTGGGCGGACTCCACAAGGAGCCTTACGCAAAAAAGGACACCGGCTCTAAAATCAAATGGAAGCCGGACCTTCAGGTTTTCACCGATATTGACGTGCCGGTAGCTTATTTTCTGGATATGATCAAACGCCAGGCTATTGTCAACGCGGGAGTCAAATTCGTGTTCCGCAACCAGGCAGGCCGGAGCTTTGAGGAGACGGTTTTTAATTATCAGGACGGGATCACCGACCATGTGAAGGAGCTGGCGGGGGAGGACGCCCTGACCCCGGTGCAGAGCTGGCAGGCGGAAAAAAAGGTGAGGGACCGGGCGGACAAACCAGAGTACAAATGCAAAATCAACGTGGCCCTGACCTTTTCCAATAAGATCAGCGTAGCGGAATATTATCACAACTCCAGTTGGCTGGAGCACGGCGGCGCGCCGGAAAAGGCAGTGCGAAACGCCTTTGTTTACCAAATCGACAGCTATTTGAAGCAGACGGGGAAATACAATAAAAATGAGAGCAAAATCACCTTTGCCGACGTAGAGGACTGTCTGGTGATCGTGATATCCAGCTTTTCCAGCGTCACCTCCTATGAAAATCAGACGAAAAAGGCTATCACCAATAAGGGAATCCAGGAGGCAATGGTGGAGATGCTCCGGCATCAGCTGGAGATCTATTTTATCGAGAACCCTCTGGACGCGGACAAGATTGCCGGCCAGGTGCTGATCAATAAGCGCAGCCGCGAGGATGCGGAAAAAACCAGACTGAACCTGAAGAAGAAGCTGACCAGCAACATGGATATTACCAGCCGGGTGGCCAAATTTGTGGATTGCCGCAGCAAGGACGTAAATCTTCGGGAGCTTTTCATTGTGGAGGGTGATTCCGCTCTTGGCGCCTGCAAGCAGGCCCGGGATCCGGATTTCCAGGCGATCATTCCCATACGGGGTAAAATTTTAAACTGCTTAAAGGCGGACTACGATAAGATTTTTAAAAACGACATTATCACCGATCTGATTAAGGTGCTGGGCTGCGGCGTTCAGGTAAAAAGCAAGGCCAACAAGGAGCTGGCCTCCTTTGACCTGAATCAGCTTCGCTGGAGCAAGGTGATCCTGTGCACCGACGCCGACGTGGACGGCTTCCAGATCCGTACCTTACTGCTGACTATGATCTATCGGCTGACCCCCGCGCTTATTGAGGCGGGTAAAGTGTTTATTGCGGAATCTCCCTTGTATGAGATTACCTCGAAAACCGACACCTATTTTGCCTATACGGAAGCGGAAAAGCAAAAATTTCTGGATCAGCTGGAGGCTGAGGGAGGCAGGTTCACCATTCAGCGCTCCAAGGGACTGGGTGAGAATGAGCCGGATATGATGAACCTGACCACCATGAATCCCCAAACCCGCCGGCTGATCAAGGTGATGCCTACGGATATGGGAAAAACTGTCGAGATGTTCGACTTGCTGCTGGGGGACAACCTAAGCGGCCGAAAGGACTACATCGCGGAAAACGGACACTTATATTTGGATGTGGCGGATGTTTCGTAACCGGCTTTCTCCCGCGGAAGCCGCCCAGGGCTTGGCTTCTGTTTTTAATATTTTAATTTTAAAGCGCAGGCGGATTGCTGAGCCGGCGCGCCTGGGCCGGGAGAGGCGATTGCCGCGGGCCTGGATGGCGCAGGGGAAATCTGCGTCCGGAAAAGTGCCTGCCAGCCGCTCTTCTCCTATTGCTTTTCCGCTCAAACCGGCGGCAAGGCGCTTGGATCAGGCTGGCCGCTGTTCGGGAGAGCCGAACAGCGCGGCGGGATTTTTTCCCGCGGGGAAGCGGCAGCCTGGATATTTTAGCGGCGCCGTAAGCCGCCCTGTGTATGGCGCGGGACCGGCAATGCTTTATCCAGCTTCCCGATGACTGCCCGTTCTCTCTTTTCAGCCGCTTTCCGGCACATTTGCATTTTTATTTCAGCCTGGCAGAGCAGCTTTGAATCATAATGAACCATAGGAACGACATTTTAAGCGGAGATGATGACGTGGCTCCAAGAAAAAAGAAGACTGTCCCTAAGCCCCTGCCTCAAACCCATGGGGTGATCGAAGGGGCTGGGTCGGTAGTGGAACAAGAGATCGACCATACCCTCGAAACCAACTATATGCCCTACGCCATGAGCGTAATTTTATCCCGTGCCCTGCCGGAGATCGACGGGTTTAAGCCGTCGCACCGGAAATTGTTATACACAATGTATAAAATGGGGTTATTAAACTCTGGGAGAACAAAATCCGCCAACATTGTGGGACAGACCATGAAATTGAATCCCCATGGAGAGGGCGCCATTTATGCTACCATGGTGCGCCTGAGCCGGGGCTACGAGGCCCTGCTGCATCCCTTTGTGGACAGCAAGGGAAACTTCGGTAAATTTTATTCCCGGGATATGGCCTGGGCTGCCTCTCGTTACACGGAGGCGAAGCTGGACGCCATCGCCCAGGAGCTGTTCCGGGACATCGATAAGGACACCGTGGATTTTGTGGACAACTACGACAATACCATGAAGGAGCCGTCCCTGCTGCCGGCCACTTTCCCCACGGTGCTTGTCAACGCCAATACCGGCATCGCTGTGGGTATGGCAAGCTCGATCTGCCCCTTTAACTTAAAGGAGGTCTGCGAGACTACCATCGGCTTGATACGAGATCCGGACTTTGACGTGATGTCCACCCTGCTGGCGCCGGATTTCCCCGGCGGCGGACAGATTATCTGCGACCGGAACGCCTTAAAGCAGGTGTACGCCACCGGCCGCGGCGGCATCAAGGTGCGGGCGCGGTATTCCTACGACCAGTCCGCTAACTGCATAGACGTGACCAGCATCCCTCCTACGACCACCTGCGAGGCCATCATCGAGAAAATCATCGAACTGGTAAAGCAGGGCAAGCTGAAGGAGATTGCGGATATCCGGGATGAAACCGGGCTGGACGGCTTGAAAATCACCATTGATTTGAAGCGGAGCGTGGATCCGGAAAAGCTGATGCTGAAGCTTTTCCGCATGACGCCTCTGGAGGATACCTTCTCCTGCAACTTTAACGTGCTGATCGCCGGAGTGCCCAGAGTACTGGGAATCCGGGAGCTTCTCGGTGAATGGATCGCTTTCCGTATCGAATGCGTCCGCCGCAGGACTTATTTTGACCTGCAGAAGAAGAAGGACAAACTCCATCTGCTGAAGGGGCTGAAACGGATTCTTCTGGATATCGACAAGGCGGTAAGGATCGTCCGGGAAACCGAGGAAGAGTCCGAGGTGGTTCCCAATCTGATGATCGGATTCGGCATCGACGAAATCCAGGCAGAGTTCGTGGCAGAGATCAAGCTGCGCCATTTGAACCGGGAGTATATTTTAAAGCGCACCCAGGAAACCGAGCAGCTGGAGACGGAGATCGCCGAGCTGCAGGCTGTCATGGACAGCAAAAGCAAGGTCAAGGGCATTATTGTCAGCGAGCTGAACGACGTGATAAAAAAATACGGCAGGCCCAGAAAGAGTATGCTGGTTTATCCCGGCGAGATCCAGGAATATGAGCCGGAGGATGATATTCCGGATTATCCTGTGACATTATTCTTCACCAAGGAGGGCTACTTTAAAAAGATTACGCCCCAGTCTCTGCGGATGAGCGGGGAGCAGAAGCTGAAGGAGGAGGATTCCATCGTGCAGACGGTGGAGGCGACCAATAACACAGAGCTTTTGTTCTTTACCGACCGGTGTCAGGTGTATAAAACCAGGGCCAGCGAATTCGCGGATACGAAGGCCAGCGTTTTAGGCGACTTTGTAGCCGCCAAGCTCGGCTTTGACGAGGGAGAGTCAGCCGTCGCTATGATCGTCACCACCGATTATAAGGGCTGTCTGCTGTTTTTCTTCGAAAACGGAAAGCTTGCTAAGGTGCCGCTGGACTCCTATGCCACCAAAACCAACCGTAAGCGGCTCGCCAACGCGTATTCTGAGAAATCGCCCCTATGCAGGGTTTACCATATCCAGGAGGACCAGGAATTTCTGCTGACCTCCTCCTCGGGAAGGATGCTTTTGGTTCATACCGGCGCTGTAGCGGAAAAAGCCACCCGGAATACCCAGGGCGTAGCGGTGATGACCCAAAGAAAGGGCCATCGACTGCTGAACGTGGAGCCTTTTAAGGAGGATATGCTGAAGAAGCCGGCCAGGTACCGGACGAAATCTCTGCCGGCGATGGGGTCGATGCCAGCACCGGAGGAAACCCAGGGAGAGCAGATGAAGCTTTCCTAGCATAGGAAAGCGCGGCATTGGAACAGCGGTAACAGCTTTTGCGCCGGCCGCGCGGGTTTGGCCGTGCGAAGCGTCTTGTCCCGTGGTTCGGTTCTGGCTTTCCGCCGGGAAGGTTGAGCCTCCCTAATTCATAACAATTCCACGGTGTTTTCGGTTAAACACAGAGCGCGGCCGGATTCTGAGGACGCAATAAAAAACCACGGATTCGCCTGAGCAACAGGCAAATCCGTGGCGTTACTCCTAAAACGGCAAACGCATTTCGCTTTAAGAGCTTGCTATTAGTATTACGGCCCACAGCGTTTTTATCCATAAAATAAAAATTCTTTTTCAGGCAAGTCCCGCAATTTGAAAATAAGCCTTGCAAAACCTCGTAGGAAGTGTTATACTAATCTAGTATCAGTTTCAATGACTTTCGGAGGTGTTATTCCTTGTCAACGATTGAGTGGGTATTTGGCATTATTCTTGCCATTTTCGCCATTGCCATTATCATTGTGGTGCTTTTACAAGAAGGCCATCAAAAGGATTTGGGTACCGTAACCGGCGGCGCGGATACGTTTTTCGATAAGAACCAGGCCCGGTCTATTGACGCGTTCTTGGCCCGGTGGACCAAGGTTATCGCGGTTGGCTTTTTTATTTTGGCAATCGTGATTAATGTTATCAGCTTTTTCAGCACAAAGGCTGGCTGAGAAGAAGGAAAAAACCCCGCAGTGATGCGGGGCTTTTTTTATGCGGCCTTGGCGGGAGAGGCACGGCGCGGCACTGGAAAGAAAAAGGGACGGGCAGAAAGCGGAGAAACTAAAAACGAACCATTTTTAGCTTAAAACGAAAAGAAAGTTTATTTTGGCTTTGCCGGAAGCAAAAAGCGAATAGGAGGATCGGGGAACCGCTTAAACAGGAAGGCTCCATAAAGAAAATGGAAACGGCCCGGGTTTTTCTAAATATCGCTGCTTGCGGCCTTTTAGGGCTGATACGGTTAAGCATTTCTGTTATTTATATCATAATCATACCGGAATAAAAAGCAAACCTGGGATAAAAACAGGGACAGCACACAAAATACTTTTAGAATTAAGACAGGAGGAACTATGACAATAACGATAAAAGAAAAAATTACAGAAGCGCTGGAGAATTACCGGGACGCGGCGGAGCCTTTAGAGCTGTTCCGGGCCTTAGGGCTTAATGATAAGGATCAGTTTGCCGCCGCGGTTCAGGAGCTGGAGCAGGAGGGCGTGCTGGTCGCCACGAAAAAGGGAAGATTACTGTCTGTAAAAAGCGCGGGGCTCACGCCTGCTCAGATGATTTCCCAATCCAAGGGGTTTTCCTTTGCCCGCCCGCTGGAAGGCGGCGAGGATATTTATGTTGCTCAGGAGGACCGAAAGCGGGCCATGCTTGGAGATACGGTGCTGCTGAGAGACATCCGGGACAGCGGCAAGGGGCTGAGCGGAAGGGTGGAAAAGATCATCCGGAAAGGAAACCGCCTCTTTACTGGAACCGTAGTCCGCCGGGGCCGGGACTTAGAACTGGAATTGGATGGCGCTTTTCGTTATCAGGTGCCGGTTGAAAAGAAAGGGTCGCTGCACGGGAAGAACGGCGATAAGGTGCGGGCAATTCTTTCCTATGGGCCCAGGAGCGGAAAGCTGACCGCTAGAATCCTGAAGGTTTACGGCAAGGCGGCTTCCGCCAAGGTATGTGCCGACGCGATCATCGACGCCAACGGGATACCAAAGAAATTTAAAAAGGAAACTTTGCGTGAGGCGGAGAAACTGTCCCGGGAGCCGATTACCCCGGCGGAAAGAAAAAAGCGCGCCGACCTGCGGGAACAGCTGATATTCACCATCGATGGCGCCGACGCCAAGGATTTGGACGACGCGATTTCAGTAGAGAAGGACGGCGCCGGCTGGAAGCTGGGCGTCCATATTGCGGATGTATCCCATTATGTAAAGGAAGGATCCCTGGTGGACGAGGAAGCGAAGCAGCGGGGGACCTCGGTGTATTTTGCCGACCGGGTAATCCCCATGCTGCCGGAGGCTTTATCCAACGGCTGCTGCTCGTTAAACGCTGGGGAGGAAAAGCTGGCCTTTTCCTGCTTCATGACGCTGGATAGGAAAGGCAATTTGAGGGGCTACCGCTTTCAAAAAAGCGTGATTTGCTCCAAGGTGCGCGGGGTTTACGATGAGGTGAACCAGGTTCTGGAGGGATGCGCTGCTGAAAGGCTGAAGGAGAAGTACCAGCCGGTGCTGGCTTCTCTGCAGGCGGGACAGGAGCTGGCCCAGCTCCTGGAGGCCAAGGGCCGCCGCCGGGGCACCATGGATTTTGAGAGCAGTGAAGCCCGGTTTTTCTTGGACCGGAATGGGACTTGCGTGGACATTCTGCCGCGCAGTCAGGGCTTATCTGAAAAAATGATCGAACAGTTTATGATACTTGCCAATCAGGCGGCGGCGCTGTACGCGAAATGCCTGGAAATCCCCTTTGTGTACCGTGTCCATGAAGACCCGGACCCAGAACGTCTCAACACCCTTCAGCAGCTTGCGGCGGGACTGGGACTGCGGGCCAGGAGAATCCAAGAGGGAGTCCGGTCTGCGGATTTATCCGATCTGCTGCGGCAGGCGGAGGGAACCCCCGCCCAA
>OGXX01002096.1_pt1 | contig 18763 bp, 18 predicted proteins | sample 1576301 | NCBI WGS metagenome assembly OGXX01 (sample SAMEA3541469, study PRJEB24748) | human gut metagenome | biome: human gut; feature: human-associated habitat; material: faeces | place: China | collected 2012
TTTTTATAAAAGTCAGAATCCGTATAAGTATCCGGATTCTGCTTTTTCATATCTGCCTGCAGATCATGAAATTCCAGATATCCGATATAATATTTCAGATAATTGGCAGGTTCTCCCACGATCAACTCAAAAATATCCCGAATGGTTTCTTCATCCGTGAATCCATAAGTCCCGAAAAACGTTGCCGTATCGTCTAACGTCCATCCCTCATAATGAATTCCCATATCCGCAGTCGCATACAGACTCAAAATCGCCGCCTGATTTGCTGCACAGAGACTGGCAGCATCTTCAGACAATCCGGCATAGGTGTAAGAATGCAATTCCACAAACGTTGCCCACCCTTCGGTGTAACCCGGATAGCCAAGCAGCGAGCGGATCGGTAGATCACAAATGGAGTGAAAATACACATTCTGGAACAAATGTCCCGGAAATCCTTCGTGTGCCAGCGTGGTATAAAGTTCCAGTCCTCCCATGTTCGCGTGACGGTTGATGTAAATGTCATTGGGACTTAACGTGTCAATCGGCGGCGTAAGGTAGAAGGCAGGGCTCAGATGCTCTTCCAGATCCGGGTGGACATATTTTACTTCATAAGAGGTGGAAGGGGCGTCTGGGAAATCGTTTTGGATCTGCTTTTGCAGTGTCTTCAGGATCTGTTCGGGGGAGTCTTCGGCGGAGGCAGGTGTGGAAGTAAAGGACAGACCGGAGGCTGTGTCAATCAGTCCGGCTGAAAATGTGAGTGCTTTCGAAGCGTTACCGCCGGTTTGGGTATTTATTATAGGAAGAAATACCTCACTAGCAAATGCCTGTGTAGCGGTGTTATCGCCCATAAGCTGTGAGGCAGCAGAAAGATCCGTCTGAAACTGGCGGATCAGCCGGGACTGGATCTCCGGTACGGTATCGTAGACACCGCAGCTGCTTTTGATCAGATATTCGTAGTAGGCACTGCCGCCGGTAAACTGACAGAGTCCGCCCGGATTTTTCCCGCTTCCTTTTAACAGGGACAGGCCATCGATCAGAGACTGGTAGGCAGGAAGCACCTGACCGGTAAGAATCTGGTGGTGAAGTTTCTGATAGGCTGCTTTTTTCTGGTCAGAGATGCCGGAGAGGCTCTGGATTTTTTCGGAAAATACGGAATCCAGGTAGTTATCCTCCGGGTTCTGGATAAATGCACTGCATTGGTCAATGATGCGGTCGACGGTAGTATCGCTCATAAAGGTTCCGTTTTTGGCTTTTTGTTTTTCGAAGGTGAGGATGCTTTCAAAGTAGGTGTCCACGGAGGTGAGCATTTTCAGGTAGTTTTGGACATCGTCCTTGTTGCGGAAGGTGTATTCGGCGAGGAGAACAGGAAGCTGCGCCTGAGTGCCGAGGGAGGGACTTAAGGTTTCATCTAGGAGGTACTGGTTGGCGGGGAGCAGTTGGGTTTCGTAGTAGAGGGAGAGGATCTGCTGGGTCAGCTGGTTGTCGGGGGAAAGATCTTTGGTTGGGAAGGAGTTTATCAGATTGCGGCGGTTTTCGAGGAGGATCTTCTGGGCGGAAAGCTGGGTGGGGTCGAAGGCTCCGAGGGAGAGGGAGTAGTCCTTGATACCGGTGGACTCGGGGTAGGCGAGGGTGTAGTGGAGGTTCAGAGGGTTGGCGGATACATCGGCGGTGAAGATGGTATTGGTGCAGGCGCGGAAACGACGGTTGATGAAGTAGGAGTAGGTGAGGACACGCACCAGGAGGAAGGTTAGGAAACACAGGAGAATTAAGAGGGGGATGAAAATTTTTTTGGAGAGTTTTGAAATATGCATAGGACTCCATGGGAGGTGGGAATTACTATCAGTGTATGGGAATCGATGAGGAAATATGTTAGAATGTAGCCAGTGGGGACGGAGAAATATGGGCTGAAAAAATGATTTCTACAAATTTTAATGAAATGGGGGAAATGGTTGCTGCAATCGGTGTTGGGTGATGGGCAATCCAGTGAAGGTTTTATGATAATTCATTTATGAGATAAAGGAGACGAAGTGTATGTGTGAGAATGTGTATGATATGATTATTGTAGGCTCTGGACCGGCGGGGTTGACGGCGGGGGTTTATGGGAAGCGTGCCGGGTTGAAGGTGGTTATTCTGGAGAGTGGGTTTATTCAGGGCGGTCAGATTGTGAACACGTATGAGGTGGATAATTATCCGGGGCTGCCGGGGATTGGGGGACTGGAACTGGCGGAGAAGATGAAGGAGCATGTGACCGGGCTTGGTGTGGAGATTGTGAGAGGGAAGGTGAAGGGGATTTCACTGGACGGAGACTGGAAGGTTGTTCACACGAAGAAGGCGGATTATCGTGGAAAGGCGGTTGTTCTGGCGGCGGGTGCGGTGCATCGGAAGCTGGAGGTTCCCGGGGAGGAAGAGTTGTCCGGGATGGGAGTTTCTTATTGTGCGACCTGTGACGGTGCTTTCTTTCAGGATAAGACGGTGGCTGTTGTCGGTGGCGGTGATGTGGCTGTGGAGGATGCAATTTTCCTGGCGCGAAGCTGTAAGCAGGTATATCTGATCCACCGGAGAGATCAGCTGCGGGCGGCGCAGGTACTGCAGGATGCGCTGAAAGGTTTCCACAATGTCACCTGTATCTGGGATACTACGGTGGAAAAGATCGGCGGAGAGCAGCAGGTACAGTGGATAACTCTGAAACAGACAAAGACTGGTGAGGAACATCAGCTGGATGTGAACGGTGTCTTTATTGCCGTGGGAACCGTACCGGATACGGGATTTGTAAAAGGACTGGTGGAACTGGATGCGTACGGATATATCAAAGCCGGCGAAGACGGAAGAACCAGCGTGCCGGGCATCTACGCAGCAGGGGACATCCGAACCAAGGAACTGCGCCAGATCATTACGGCGGCAGCAGACGGCGCTAACTGCGTGAATTCGGCACAGCAGGATCTGTATGATACCAGGGGCAAAAGGGCAGAAGGTTGACGCAAGTTTGCTTGCAGAAAGATTTTGAGTTTGTCCGACATCTTTGGACAGGGGATGAAACAATAGAAACAGAAGAGGAATGTTGAAAGCATATAGTACAGAGAAATAGAAAAAGTATCTCTTTGCACTGTATGCTTTTTACTACAGTAATAACAAATCTGTAGAGCGACAAGGCTTGTGAGCTGTGTATTGTGATGTGGATAACAGAAAAAATGACGAAAGCCGGGGGAAAGATATGACGAACCGAAGTGTCGTTACAAGAAAGACACAGATCCGCCCTGTAAAAACGCAAAACGGACAGGTGCCACATAGGAAAAATGCCGGTGAGAAACCGGCGAAAACAGCGATAAAAAGAGGCTTTTGTTAAAAAGTACCAAGTTGTGTCTGAAATTCACACAATTGCGGTGGATAGTGAAAAAGTTATACTCCAGTTATCCACACAGGAAAATGCTGGAAATGCCGTAAAATCAAGTTATACACAAAGTTATCCACTTTATCCACATTTTTTCGTGTGGACAACCGTGATTTGCATAACGAAAAAAGAAACAAATGTTTTGTGAATAAGTGATAAATCGCTGTTTCGACAAAAAGAGTGTGGAAAACCTATTGACTTTTTTGTAGTCAAATAGTGGAGAAAATTGTAGTGAATTTTCAAACAATTTAAAGAAAACACGATTTTGTGTGAAAGAGGAAATTTAACACTTTTTATCTTGCAATAGAAGTCGAGAATGGTAAAATATCACGCAAGAAGCCCCCGTGTGTTGTCGAACAAAAGCAGAGGAATCCCGAGATTGAAAACGATTTCAAACAGTATGCTTTTAAACATCGAGGTGTGAATCAACGTTACAGGAAAACAAACGGAACTACGTCTGGCAGCAGTCAGCAAAAGATAGGAGGAAAAAATATGTATTAGAACTTTAGTGGAAGTCTGGAAAACCAGCACGCCAACCCGATCTCGGCGTTCTTCTATCAGATCGATTACTGCCTGTACGATAACAAACTGCCGGAAGACACCGCATATTTCTGTGCGCAGTGGAGACGGCAGAAAATCACCGAACTGCAGAAAGACTATGTGATTCTGGATGGCGTAGAAGAAAGAGGACCGGTGGCCGAGATAACATAATCAAAATTGGTCCACTGGACCAATTATTGATATGCAATGCAACAAAAAAGGAGCCGGGGTTCACCCCCCGGCTCCTTTCATCCTCTTAATCACCTTCAGCCTGGTAAATTCCTCTCTCTCCTTCTCCTCCAGTGCATTGCTGATGTCTTTCGTCAGCTGCTCATAATGAGGAATCGTGATATTCTTCAGAGCATTTGCCCGCTTCTGCGTCTTCTTGATATTCGCCGCTAACCGGTACGCTGCATTTTCCACCATGGAGAGCCGGATCGTCAGCTCTTTCACCTTCTCAAACGCATGCTTCGCCGCATCCAGAGATTCCTTTGTGCTGTAAAACGCATACGTCGGAGCATCCCCGGAAGATTCCGATTCCACCAACGGAATCTCCGTACCCATGATACTTCTGGTCTTGATACGAATCGAATCCTCGATCGGAACCGTATAAGAAATCGTCTGTACCGTATTAATACCGATCTCCATATTTGCCCGCTGCAACGCCGCATACGCCTTACGGAAGGTCACATCGATCTGCGACTGGATACCCTTCGCCTCATCGATCAGGTTCATCATTTCACGGATCAGGATATTTCGTTTCTTATCCATCAGGTCGAATCCCTGGAGAGAAAGCGCCAGGGAATTCTTGGCAAGGATCAGATTTCCCTTGGTAGGGAAGGTATTTGGATCCATAAAATCCCCCCTTTTATTCCATCATAGACTTCGCGTCAGCGACAGCCTGTTCCACAAGATCAATGTCGGTCGGCTGATAATACTGATTCAGCACCTTCGTATCGATACGGTCAAGTTCCTCTTTCGGAAGCAGACCGAGCAGTTTCCAGCCGATATCCAGCGTTTCTGTGATCGTACGGTTTTCCATCGGTCCCTGACCGACAAATTCATGTTCAAAAGCATTTCCGAAAATCAGATATTTCTTATCCAACGGAGAGAGTTCATCTTCACCGATAACGGAAGCAAGTGCTCTGGCATCTCCTACTTTTGCGTAGCAGGAGAACAGCTGGTTCGCTACGTCCTGGTGATCTTCTCTGGTATAACCTTTACCGATACCATCCTTCATCAGACGCGACAGAGACGGCAGTACGTTGATCGGTGGATAGATCGCCTGTCCATGAAGCTGTCGGTCCAGAACGATCTGACCTTCGGTGATATACCCGGTCAGGTCAGGAATCGGGTGGGTGATATCGTCGTTTGGCATGGTCAGGATCGGGATCTGTGTGACCGATCCGGTGCCGCCCTGTACGATACCGGCACGCTCGTAAAGCGTAGCCAGTTCACTGTAGAGATAACCCGGATAACCTTTACGGGAAGGAATCTCGCCCTTGGAGGAAGATACTTCTCGCATCGCCTCACAGAAAGAGGTAATATCGGTGAGGATGACCAGAATATGCATACCTTTTTCAAAAGCCAGATATTCGGCGGCGGTCAGTGCCACTTTCGGAGTGATCAGTCGCTCAACGACCGGGTCATTTGCCAAGTTCAGGTACATGACTACGTGGTCAGATACACCGCTTTCCTCGAAGGTACGGCGGAAGAACTCAGCGACATCGTATTTGACACCCATCGCTGCGAACACGATGGCGAATTTTTCATCGGTGTTGTCACCCAAAGAAGCCTGCTGTACGATCTGTGCGGCAAGCTGATCGTGCGGAAGACCGTTTCCGGAGAAAATCGGAAGCTTCTGTCCACGGATCAGGGTGGTCAGACCATCGATTGCGGAGATACCGGTACGGATATAGTTACGCGGATATTCACGGGTGACCGGATTTAACGGCAGACCGTTGATATTTGCCTTGGTGTCTGCCACGATCGGTCCCAGACCGTCGATCGGGTTGCCGATACCGTCGAAGGTACGTCCCAGGATCTTCTCGGAAAGACCGATCTCCATCGGGTGACCGGTCAGACGGGTGTGGGTGTTGTCGAGGGACATATTGTCGGAACCCTCGAAAACCTGGATCACGGCTTTGTCCTCGTAGACCTCCACAATTCGTCCCAGTTTCTTTTCTTTTCCGTCGATGGTAAATTCTACAATCTCTTCATATGCTGCATTTTTGACACCCTCCAGAACTACCAGAGGACCATTGATTTCACTTAAGCCAAGATATTCAATTGCCATAATTTCATCCTCCTTATCCGTTCTTTTCCAGTACTTTATCGTAGAAGGTATCTACTGCTTTTTTATAATCATCAAACATTTCCAGTTTGTCGTTTGGCACATCGTATTTGATGGCGATGATCTTTTCGAAAATATTGTCCTCTTTCAGGACAGACATAGGCATACCCATGGTTACCAGGGCTTTTGCCTTTTTATACAGATATAAAATAATTTCCATCATCTTATACTGCTTTTCCAGCGGTACGCAGGTATCGTCTGCATGGAAGGCGTTCTGCTGTAAGAAGCCCAGACGGATCACACGGGCGATCTCAAGGACGAGTTTCTGGTCATCCGGGAGAACGTCGCTTCCGATCAGTTTTACGATCTCCATCAGGCTGCTCTCGGTATTTAAAAGAGCCATGATTTGATTTCTAAGATCGATAAAGTTTTTATTTACATGGGTCTGGTACCATGGTGCCAGATCATTCAGATATTCGCTGTAACTGGTCAGCCAGTGGATCGCCGGGAAATGTCTCGCGTAAGCCAGTGATTTGTCCAGTCCCCAGAAACAGCGGACGAAACGTTTGGTGTTCATCGTAACCGGTTCGGAGAAATCGCCGCCCTGCGGGGATACGGCACCGATGATCGATACGCTTCCCTCGGTTCCGTTCAGGTTTTCCATCATGCCGGCTCTCTCATAGAAAGCGGACAGACGGGAAGCCAGATAAGCCGGGAAACCTTCCTCGGCAGGCATTTCTTCCAGACGTCCGGAAAGCTCACGCAGCGCCTCTGCCCAACGGGAGGTGGAGTCTGCCATGATCGCGACATCGTAACCCATGTCACGGTAATATTCTGCCAGTGTCAGACCGGTGTAGATCGAAGCCTCACGGGCAGCAACCGGCATGTTGGAAGTGTTGGCGATCAGAGCGGTACGGTTCATCAGCGGATGCCCGGTCTTCGGATCCACCAGTTCCCCGAACTCTTCGAGTACCTGTGTCATCTCGTTCCCACGCTCGCCGCAGCCGATATAGATGATGATATCCGCATCGGACCACTTGGCGATCTGGTGCTGCGTCATGGTTTTTCCGGTACCGAAACCACCCGGGACAGCGGCAGTACCGCCTTTTGCGATCGGAAACATGGTATCCAGGATACGCTGACCGGTGATCAGCGGTTTAGATGCCGGGAAACGTCTTTTGGTCGGACGCGGGACACGGATCGGCCATTTCTGGCACAGCGTCAGTTCTTTTGTGGTTCCGTCATCAAGTTCCAGTGTGACGATCGGATCCAGGATCGTGTAAGCGCCGTCAGAGGCTGCTTTGATAACGGTTCCCTCCACATCCGGAGGAACCATGGATTTGTGAAGGATACTTGCAGTTTCCTGGGTTTCTGCGATGACGGTTCCGCCGGTCACATGATCGCCCTCGGAGACGGTCACATGAACATCCCATTTTTTTGCGGTGTCCAGAGAGTCGACGCTGACACCACGGGTGATGTATTTGCCGGAACGGGTGGCGATCTCACTTAACGGACGCTCGATACCGTCGAAAATGTTGTTCAGAATCCCGGGTCCCAGTGTTACGGAGATGGCATCTCCGGTTCCGACAACTTTTGCGCCGGGTTTCAGACCGGTGGTCTCCTCGAAGACCTGTACGGTGGTGGCTTTCTTTGACAGGGAGATGACTTCCCCTACCAGATGCTCCTCGCCGACATGTACCATCTCAGACATACGAAGACCAGTATTTCCCTTCAGGTAAATAACTGGTCCGTTGATTCCATAAATGATTCCTTTTTTATTCATCTGTCATACCTCCGGCAAAGACAAATTCTTCTTTTGCTTCCCTGAGTAAAGTAGCAAATGAGTTGTCTATCAATATATTTTTGGAGCGGATCACGGCGCGCATACCGCCCATGAAAGCTTCTCTGGATACTACCGGGGCAAAGCCGAAGCGTGCGGCAAGTTCCGGGATCCAGTTCTGGTCTGCGGGATCAAGATAAACCACAAGGGCATCTTCTCCGGCAAAGTCGCGGGCTTCCTGGATCCGCTGGGAGAGATATTCCAGATATTCCGGTGTGGAGCGAAACTGTGCAAGACGCTCCGCCACATCGTGAAACAGCTGCTGCTTGATCTCTTCGGTCTTATCGGAAAGAAGACGGCGGTATTCCAGTTGTCTGGCAGAGACGGTTTTGTTGATCTCGCGTTTGAGATTGTCCGTTTCCGCCTGAATATGAGACTGAATCTGCCGTTCCTTGGTCTCTTTATGTTCCTGGAAAATCTTATCCAGGGCTTCCTGATGCTGTGTCTGCACCTGCTGTGCCTCCTGCATGGCACTGTCGATGGAGGCTGTATAAAAATGCTGTAATTTTTCTTCGATAGTCAATGTATTCACCCTCTTTGATTTATAGTTACAGTTTTAGTCCAATGGCTTCGTTGACATAAGAGGTGATAAAATCCGGTTTCCGGCCAGTACCGTGACGGTCGGGGATCTCCACGATCAGAGGTACCTTGTGATGGAGCTTCACCTCATCCACAATTTCCGGGAATTCTCTGCCGAACTTTTCTGTCAGCAGAAGAATCCCGATTTCTTTATCGGCCAGAGCCGTTTCCAGAGCGGTGCGCAGTTCTTCTCTTTCGTGCACCACCACACCGTCCACCCCGGCGAGCCGCATGCCCGTCTGGGTGTCGATGTTGTCACTGATCAGATACATTTTCATAAAGCAAAACCTCTTTGTAAGGATTAAAGTTTACCTAAGATCATGAAGGAAATGATCAGACCATACAGAGCAATACCTTCTGCCATGGCTACGAAGATCATGGATTTACCGAACAGGGAACCGTCTTCACTGATAGCACCCAGGGCTGCACTTGCAGAACTTGCTACGGCGATACCGGAACCGATACCGGACAGGCCGGTTACGAGAGCGGCACCGAGATAACCAAGACCGGTTGCAAGACCACTTCCGGCTGCATCAGTAGCAGCCTGTACGTTCTGCGCACCGGCGAACATGGCGATGGTTCCTACAAGGAGTGTGCCAAAGAAGAAGAAACAGTTGACTGCCAGAGACTTTTTGTAACGTTTTTTGTTTCTCTCGCCCAGAAGAAATGCGCCTCCCGGGATGATGATGCTGAGAATCAGTGCTACGGCGGTAAGAATTTCGATAATAGTTGACATAATAATATCCTCCTGCTTATTTATTTTTGGATTTTTTTAAAAATGGCTGAAAAGCTCTTCCGCTTCCTTTATAGAAACGGCTGAACATCTCATAATATTCGAGACGGAGTACCTGGATACCTACGATAAGACCCTCCATCGCGGTAACGAAAATATTTCCAAGGATCACGACGATCCAGTTCGGGCTTCCGGCTTCTGCACCGGCAAGCATCAGTACGACTTCCATCATAGCGGCATGGCTGACGGCGAAAGCGCCGATACGGACGAAAGAAAGGGTGTTGGACAGATAACTTAACATGACTTCGAAGAGTTCAAAAAAGCTCTGTACAAAATACATTCCCTTGCTTCCCTCGATGACGGGACTTTCTTTTTTTACCATTCTTGCCAGAGGTTCCTTCAGCATAATGATCACTAACGGAATACCGAACATCACACCGAGAACCGCGCCTGCGGGAAGTGTGTGACCTGTCATAAACAGGAAGATCACAACGACCAGAGAACCGTAAAATATCAGTCCTGCCACGGCGTTCTGGTCAAACCAGATGCCTTCCACATCTTTCGTGCGGACAGCGTTGATGATATGGAAGATCATTGTGATCAGGATCAGGAACATACCGAAAGCGATTGCAACGACAAATACCGTATTTAACGTACCAAGGAACGGCAGATTGGACATCGCCTCCACCGGACGCAGCCAGAGCGCGGGGATCACATCTTCAAAACCGAAGATGCTGCCGAACATCAGACCGAAGAAAGTGGAGAAAATACCTGCAGTACCGATGATGGCCGCCAGATCCATCTTCTTAAACTTATACAGAAGAAATCCGCCGATCACCAGGCAGACTCCCTGACCGGCATCACCGAACATCGCACCGAAGATAAACATATAGGTCAGTGCCACGAAGACCGTAGGATCCATCTCGTGATAGGACGGCAGACCGTACATTTTCACAAACATCTCAAAAGGACGGAAGATCTTCGGATTCTTTAACTTGGTCGGCGGTTCGCCGTGTGCTGTGGAATACGGATCTGTTTCTACGAAACAGTAGAGATTCTGATCATCCGCGATTTCTTTCTGAAAAGCTGTGGCATCTGTGACAGACATCCAGCCGCACAGGATATAAAAGACTTCCCGGTTATCCTCTTTGGTGCAGGCGGCAAGCCGGCGGACATCAAAGTTGCGGGACTGACTTTCCAGTTTCCGTGTGGCTGCATAGAGCTTTTCACCCTGCTTTTGCAGCAGTTCGGCAATGGTATCCTGCAGTTTTGCCAGCTCTTTTTCTGTCTGTTGCAACTGTCCGGCTAACTGTGCCTGTACCTGAGACGGAATACCGTAAAGCTTTTCAGGAACATCCAGCTGTTCAAAATGCATGGATGCGTAGACTGCATCGATCCGGTCCGTCACTTTGGTCGGGCAGAAATAAAAGCCCCAGATATACCGGTCATTTTTCTGGCAGGGGTAAAAGAGCGTCTCTTCACTGCCATAGACATACGTTTCAAATTTGTTGTAATATTCCCTGCTGATACGACCAAAGCGGCAGGTCATATAGCGGAACTGCAGAAAACGGGAAATATCAAAGTCAAGTGAGAGGAAGGGTTCCAGCTGTGTCAGGAGTTCTTCCAGCTCTTTTTTCTGATCTTCCAGCTCTTTTTTCTGTTCGTTGATTCGGGTCAGCTGTTGATCGAAGGATTCGATCAGTGCGACCGCCTCATCCAGCGTCATGGTGAGCTTCGTCTGGATGTTTCCGGAGTCCAAAAGCTTTTCATATTCCAGTGCTTTTGCCAGAAGTCCTTTGTAGGGATTGATCTGCAGATAAGGAGTCAGTGTTTTTAACGTCTGCAGCTGTGCAAGAGCATTTTCCAGATGGATCTCGTATCGGGAAAGATACTGATCCACCACCCGGTCAATATCGGCTTTTGGTCCGGTGATGCTTACAAATTGCATTTTTTCAATCATAGTTACATCCCCCGGTGTTTTTTTGCTTACGATTTCGAGATATAGCGCATGGTGTCTTCCGGCGTGATACTGTAACGGATACATTCGAGTACCGTTGTCAGCCGGTCGATCTCATGTTCTTTGTGATAGAGGTAGCAGTAGATCGTGGATACAGAATAAGGATCCGCTTTGCTTTCTCCGGAAAGGACATGTTTCATGATGCTGCTGTACATCTCTTCAAGCGTATGTGAGTTCAGTTTTTCGTAACGTCGTCCATAGTAGGTCCGGTCAAGAAGCGATTCGAAAGCTGTCATCGTCTCAGCTTCTACCAGAGCAGCGATATCCTTTTTATGCAGCTTGTAATTCACAGGAATCAGCAGTGCATAGATATCGGCAGCGGTCATATGGTAATACTGTTTGGAACGGTAGATCCACTGAAGATTCAGCAGATCAAATTTGTTCCCGTAGGCTTTGGTGATCTCTTCCAGGTTCTTTTTGGAGAGAATCTTGTCTTTTGTCTTCCATATGGCAGAAAAATAAGAAAGATCCAGTGCCATCTCGTAGTCAAAAAGCGTTGGTGTTTCCAGACCGGACAGTGCGGCCAGCGGCTGGTAGTAACTGGTTCCCCGCAGATGACTGACAAATTCTTCAATGGACCGGGACGCGGTCAGCAGGTTGATATCCAGCTGTGAGTGCTTATCGAAGAATGGTTTGAATAAAGAAAGATCCAGATTTACATCTCTGTGGTCAAAGATCTTATTCAGACATTCTTTCATGATGGACACTTCGTATCGTCCGAAATAAAGATTGAGAAATTTGCGCTGCTCCATGTTGGAAAATTGATAGATCTTGGTAAAATCGCGATAAATCGAATTCACCAGAAGCTGTTCAATCTTTCCACGGTGCAGAGCCTCTTCTGAGAGAGAGTCCAGGATCGCTTCATAAGCGGGCTGCTGTTTCAGATAGGTAACTGCCTGGGGAACGCTTTTGAGTTCTGCCAGTTCCCGGTACTGATCGTCAGTCAGCAGTCTGCTCTGCATGGCTCGGATCTTCGTGGTCAGACCACTGTAAGATAATAATGATCCCATATACTTCACATCCTGATTATTTTGTGGTAAATCTTGTCGCATAATGCATCTTTATGTTCCTTATAATAAGCATCCATGTGCTTAAGGGAACGTTCGGTGGAGGTTTTCAGGTGTTCCAGTTCCCGATCCGCCTGTTCCTGCAAAGTGCGTTTGGCAGCTTCAAGTGTTCTGGCAGCCTGAGCATCCGTATCGTTATCATAAGTAGAGGTACGTTCCTCGGCCGCGTTGTCCTGACGTCGGGTTTCTTCGACAGCAGATTCCATAATACGGGAAGCGGCTGTCTCGATTTCAGACAATTTGTCGATTACAGATTCCATTTTTCCCTACTCCTTTGTTTAAAATTTATCATTATCATACACCTATTCAATCAAAAAGTAAATCAGAACTGTCTATATGTATACAAATTATTGGAAATGTATAACAAATTTATTCATATTCATAATGAAAAATAGTCCTTTCCAAGTATGCCTCTTTTATAGTAGAATAAAGCGCGACATAGCTGTTTTACACAAGAAAATACCTGGAGGGAAATATATGAGGTTAAGGAATATACGCGGCTCTAAAGAGACGATTGCAGCCAGCGATTATGTGGTACGGGAACCGGAGACACACAAGGGAACATGGGGGCAGCTTTTTGGCAATGAGCAGCCGGTACAGATTGAAGTGGGAATGGGAAAGGGACGTTTTATCATGGATATGGCGCGCCTGCATCCGGACCGTAATTTTGTGGGGATCGAGATGTATGACAGTGTACTGCTCCGTGCGGTGCAGAAGAGAGAACAGCTCGAAGAAGATCTGCCAAACCTGTATTTTATCCGTATGGATGCACGAAATCTGCCGGATGTCTTTGAGAAAGGAGAAGTGGATAAGATCTATCTGAATTTTTCGGATCCATGGCCGAAGGAGCGTCATGCAAAACGCCGTCTGACTTCCCGCCGGTTTTTGGAGCGTTACGACAAGATCCTGGCACCGGAGGGAACGGTAGAGTTCAAGACCGATAACCGCCCACTGTTTGAGTTCTCACTGGAAGAAGTGAAAGAAGCAGGCTGGGTTCTGGACGCTTCGACTTTTGATCTTCATCATGATGCAAAGCTGATGGAAGGAAATGTAATGACCGAATACGAAGAAAAATTCTCCCGGGCGGGAAACCCGATCCATAAAATGATCATTCACCGATAAGAAGAGAAAATGATCCGGCGCAGCGGAATAACCCGCTGTGGACCGGATTCTTTCTCCTTCATATCATATTATAACAACAGAACTTTGAAGGATCCGTGAGAAGATGGGGAAAAAATGCTGTTGCCGCAACCGCTTCTACGACTGGAGCTACAACAACCCCAGGATCGACCGCAAACTGACTGATCTGCACAAACGTCTGTCAGAACTGGACGATATCCTGTGTGTGAGAAAGAAAAGTGAAAAAAAACGAAAAAAATTGTAAAAAAAGACTTGCATTTTTCTATACGGATGATATAATAGTTCTTGCGTTACAGATACAAGCGCCTTTAGCTCAGCTGGTAGAGCAGTAGACTCTTAATCTATTTGTCCAGGGTTCGAATCCCTGAAGGCGCACTTAAAGCACTGTTTTCGATGACATGGAGCATCGGGGACGGTGCTTTTTTAATGTCTGATACGAAAATTCAAAATCTATAGGTCGAAAAAGACCTTCTGAATAAACAAAGAAAAGGAGAAAACTTATGAACCGAGATGTACCGTTAAAAAAATACGCAAAAAAAATGAATCACTCCTACACCTTCGGCGCTTTCCCGACGATCGAACTGCTGAAAAATCAGCCGGAACATGTGCTGAAAGTCCTGCTTCACCCGGATATGAACAGTGAGACTCAACTGGAGATCATCACGGATCTGTGTAACCGGCACAATATACCGATTGAACGGGCCGCAAAAGTGGTTGAAAAGCTCAGAGACAAAGAGAACATCTTCGCTGTCGGTGTGTTTGAAAAATACACGAACCAGCTGGATCCAACAGCGGATCATATCGTTCTTGTCAACCCGAGTGATATGGGGAATATGGGAACGATCATCCGGACAAGCATCGGTTTTGGTATCGAAAATCTTGCGATCATAGAGCCGGGTGTGGATGTATTTAACCCGAAAGTAGTACGGGCCTCGATGGGATCTTTGTTTCAGTTGAATTTCTGTTATTTCCCAAGCTTTGAAGCCTACAAAGAACAGGCGGGTAACAGAAGCCTTTATCCGTTTATGCTAAAGGGAGCTGTGCCGTTGCAGGAGCTTCAGAGAGACACCACTGAGACCTACTCCCTGATCTTCGGAAATGAAGCTACCGGACTGCCGGACAGTTTTGCGGATGAAGGCCAAAGTGTGGTGATCCGTCATACCGATCATATCGATTCGTTAAACCTGGCCCTGGCTACCGGCATCGGTATCTACGAATTCACAAAATGATAAAAATAACTAAAAAAGATATAAAAAATAACTAAAAAAAGACAGGTTTCGAGCTGGGGAATTTTAAGAAAACCTGGAAAAATGAAAAATAGCATAAAAATACACAGGATTTTGTGAATAATAAAACGACTAATGGTCAGTTTCGCTAAAATACGGGAAAAATTGACGAAAACAAACATGAAAAATAGGAATGTTGACAAATGAAAAATTCAGAAGTAAAATTTGTAAAACTTCGGATTTATGGAGAGGATATAAATAAGAAGTTTTAAGTGACTATTCAGTAGGTAATATCCCACGAGGATACTGAACAGTTACGTTTTGCTTATTAAAAGTTAAGGAAAGGGAGGGAGAGAAACGGATTTAGCAAGTAAATTATTGGAAGAGCTGAACTGTGACACTGCCTTTACGATCCCCCTGTTTGGAGGAATTGAAATCGCAGAGTCGGTGGTTGTAACCTGGATCATTATGGCTGCACTGGTAGTAATTTCCATATTACTTACACGCAATCTCCAGGTGGAACCTGAAAACATCAGTAAACGCCAGCTGGCACTGGAAACAGTGATCGGTGTCATACAGGATTTCTTCAAAGATATTCTTGGTGAAAAAGGAAAAATGTATATTCCTTATCTGATGTCGGTGGCCATTTATATTGGCGTAGCCAATCTGATTGGTATTCTGGGATTTAAACCACCAACTAAAGACATGAATGTAACAGCAGCTCTGGCAATCATGAGCATTGTATTAATTGAATTTGCCGGAATCCATGCAAAAGGCGGAAAAAAGTGGCTGAAGAGTTTTGCAGAACCTACACCGGTGGTGTTGCCGATCAACATTCTGGAAATCTTCATCCGACCGGTATCCCTTTGTATGCGATTATTCGGTAACGTACTGGGTTCCTTCGTTGTCATGAAACTGATCGAAGCAGTAGCCCCTGTACTGGTGCCTGTACCGTTGACCTGTTATTTTGATATTTTCGACGGACTGATCCAGGCATATGTGTTTGTCTTTCTGACAGCACTGTTTATCAAAGAAGCTATTGAGTAAATTTAATTGGAAAAGAGAAAAGGAGAAAACATTATGTTAGTAGCAATCGGAGCAGCAGTAGCAGTATTAACAGGTATCGGAGCAGGACTGGGAATCGGTCTGGCAACAGGTAAAGCAGTAGATGCAATCGCAAGACAGCCGGAAGCAGAAAGCAAAATCAGCAAATCCCTTCTTCTTGGTTGTGCACTGGCAGAGGCAACCGCTATTTACGGTTTCGTTATCGGTCTGCTGATCATCTTCTTCCTTGGCTAATCACCATTACCGAAACATGAGAAAAACGAGAAAGGCAGGTGAGTAAAGGGTGTTACGGATAGACTTAAATCTGGTTTGGACCATTATCAACGTCATCATTCTCTACCTTTTACTGAAAAAGTTCCTGATCAAACCGGTAACTGCGATCATGGATAAGAGAGAGCAGATGGTGAAACAGGGTCTGGAAGGTGCCAGAGCCCAGGAGAGCCAGGCGAAGGAACTGAAGGTTAAATATGAAGAAGCCCTTGCATCTGCGAAGGAAGAATCTCTCCAGCTGGTTGAGAAAGCCAGAGGAAATGCCCAGGTGGAATATGACCGTATTCTGGGTGAAGCGGATGAACAGGCGAAAAAGATAAAAGAAGCGGCCAGAAAGGATGTGGAACTGGATCGGGAAAAAGCAATGAAAGAGATGCAGTCCGAAGTTGCAGGACTTGCTCTTACCGCAGTATCCCGTATCCTGCAGGAAGGTGCTGATCCACAGAGTGACGGTGCGCTGTATGAACAATTTTTGAAAAAAGCAGGTGAGGCCAATGACACAGACCGCTGATCGTTATGGAAAAGTGCTTTATGATCTGAGAGTTCCCGCAGAAGATGTGGAACAGATGAAAGCGGCTTTGTGTGCGGCGCCTCAGCTGGTGAAAATTCTCAATGATCCGACTCTTACCAAAGAGGTAAAGCATGAGATTATAGAAACAATATTCCCGAAGAGCTTACACAACTTTTTAAAGACAGTCAGTGACCGGCGAAGATGTGATCAGATCGATGACATGCTGGAAAGCTACAGGGCCTGTGTGAGAAAGGAAAAGGGAATTGTGGCCGCTACGCTGTACTGTGTCCATGAGCCGGATGAGAATCAGAAAGCTCAGATGGAACAGTTCGTCAGGAGAACCTATGGCGTCAATGGCGTGGAAATGACTGTTGAACAGCAGCCGGACCTGATCGGAGGATTTGTTCTTCGTGTGGGGGACCGGGAATTTGACTGGAGTCTGCGCGGCAGAGTCCGTCAGCTGCAACAACGATTGATCCGGAGGTGAAAGAAATGAGCACAATCAGCTCAGAAGAAATTATTTCCATTCTGAAAGAGAAAATCGAAAATTACGATGCCATGTGTCAGGAACAGGAAACCGGTAAGGTTATCAGTGTCGGTGACGGAATCGCAACGATCTATGGAATCGATCATGCGATGTACGGCGAGATCGTAACTTTTGAAAACGGCGAAAAAGGAATGGTTCAGGATATCCGTCAGGATACCATCGGATGTATCCTGTTCGGTAAAGATACAGGAATCAAAGAAGGTACCCGTGTGGTACGTACGAAAAAGAAAGCCGGAATCCCGGTCGGTGAAGGATTTGTCGGCAGAGTTATCAATGCGCTGGGTGAGCCGATTGACGGAAAGGGAGCTGTAGAAGAAGACGACTACTATCCGGTAGAAAGAGAAGCACCTGGTATTATTGAGAGAAAATCTGTCAGTGTTCCTATGGAGACCGGTATCTTGTCTATCGACTCCATGTTCCCGATCGGACGTGGACAGCGTGAGTTGATCATCGGTGACCGTCAGACCGGTAAGACAGCGATCGCAACCGATACCATCTTAAACCAGAAAGGCAAAGACGTAATCTGCGTCTACGTTGCCATCGGTCAGAAAGCATCTACGATTGCAAAACTGGTAAATACACTGACCAAACATGATGCTATGGATTACACCATCATCGTTTCTGCTACAGCCAGTGACTGTGCACCGTTACAGTACATTGCACCTTATTCGGGAACCGCTATGGCAGAATATTTTATGCACAAAGGAAAAGACGTACTGATCGTATACGATGATCTGTCCAAACATGCGGTTGCATACCGTGCCCTGTCCCTGTTGCTGGAGCGTTCTCCGGGACGTGAAGCTTATCCGGGTGACGTATTCTATCTGCATTCCAGACTGCTGGAACGTTCCAGCCGGCTGAGCGATGAAGAAGGCGGCGGATCTATCACGGCACTGCCGATCATCGAGACACAGGCGGGTGACCTGTCGGCCTATATCCCGACAAACGTTATTTCCATCACCGACGGTCAGATCTTCCTGGAAACCGAACTGTTTAACGCCGGCGTTCGCCCTCCCATCAATCCCGGCATTTCGGTATCCCGTGTCGGCGGAGACGCCCAGATCAAGGCAATGAAAAAAGTTGCCGGAAGTCTGAAACTTTCGTATTCACAGTACAGAGAACTTCAAGCATTCGCACAGTTCGGCTCGGACCTTGATAAAGACACAAAAATGCGTCTTGCAAAGGGTGAGAGAATAGTTGAAGTGCTAAAGCAAGGAAGAAACACGCCGATAAGAGTATCATTGCAAGTGGTAATTATTTATGCGGTTATAAACGATTTGCTTGAAGATATACCTGTTGAAAGAATACAGGAATTTGAAACATCATTATTTGAGTATATTGAAAATAATGCACATGATATAATAGATACGATTGAAAACACAGGTGAAATGAGTAAAGAATGTGAAGAAAAAATCCGTTCATCTGTTGAAGATTGTAAGAAACGTTTTGTAAAGTAGGGGGGATGCTCTGATGTCTGCTTCATCAATGAAGACAATAAAAAACAGAATAAAGAGTATAAGCTCGACTATGCAGATAACAAAAGCAATGGAGCTTGTTGCCGCGTCAAA
>OGXX01002101.1_pt1 | contig 18721 bp, 14 predicted proteins | sample 1576301 | NCBI WGS metagenome assembly OGXX01 (sample SAMEA3541469, study PRJEB24748) | human gut metagenome | biome: human gut; feature: human-associated habitat; material: faeces | place: China | collected 2012
CGCCGTAGGGCACCAGACCCAGCTTGATGAGGGCCTGGAAGCCGTTGCAGATGCCCAGCATCAGGCCGTCGCGCTTCTGCAGCAGCTCACGCACTGCCTCGGTGACAGCGGGGTTGCGGAAGAAGGAGGCGATGAACTTGGCACTGCCGTCCGGCTCGTCGCCGCCGGAGAAGCCGCCCGGCAGCATGACGATCTGGCTCTCGCCGATGGCCTTGACCAGTGCTTCGCAGCTGGCGGTGACGTCCGCCGGGGTCAGGTTGCGGATGACAAGGATCTCCGGGTCGGCACCGGCGCGCGCAAAGGCATGGGCGGTGTCGTACTCGCAGTTGGTGCCGGGGAAGACCGGGATGATGACCTTCGGTTTTGCCACGCCGATCTTAGGCGCAGCGGCGGGAGCTTCCAGCCGGCCGTTGATCTTGTCCACATTGGCACCGGCCTTGCGGTAGGGGTAGACCGGCTCCAGTTTGGACTCCCAGATCTCCTGCAGCTCGGCCATATCCAGCGTTTCGCCGCAGCACTCGAAGGTGTAGTCCTTGGTGGTCTCGCCCAGCAGCTCACCGGCAGGCGAATCGGACACCATTTCCAGCACGATGGAGCCGTACATGGGCGCAAACATCTCCGCCGTGGTCTTGTCGGCCATCATCTTGAAGCCGATGCGGTTGCCCAGACCCATCTTGAACAGAGCCTCAGCCAGACCGCCGTAGCCCACCGAGCAGGCAGCGGCGACCATACCCTCTTCGATGAGCTGCTCGACCATCTTGTAGTTGGCCTTCAGCGAGAAGAAGTTGGGGCAGCCGGTCTCCGGGTCCAGAATGGGCCGCACCAGCACGACGGTGCTTTCCGGCTTCTTGAACTCGGTCGAGATCACCCGGCCGGCCTTGCCGATGGCCGTCGCGAACGAGACGAGCGTGGGCGGCACATCCAGCTGCTCGAAGGAGCCGGACATGCTGTCCTTGCCGCCGATGGAGGCGATGCCAAGGCCCATCTGGGCATCCAGTGCGCCCAGCAGAGCGGCCAGCGGCTTGCCCCAGCGCTCCGGCTTGGAGCCCAGGCGCTCGAAGTATTCCTGGAAGGTCAGGTAGGCATCCTCATAGCGGAAGCCGGAGGCGACCAGCTTGGTCACGCTCTCGACCACCGCCATCCGGGCACCCACATACTGGTTGGCGCTCATCAGGTAGGGGTTGTAGCCCCATGCCATGCCGGAGCAGGTGGTAGTCTCGCCGTCCACGGGCAGCTTTGCCACCATGGCGTTCTGCGGGGTCAGCTGGTGTGCGCCGCCGAAGGGCATCAGGACGGTGGCGGCACCGATGGTGGAGTCGAACCGCTCGGACAGGCCCTTCTTGCTGCACACGTTCAGGTCACCCACCATGTTCTTCATCTTCTGGGCGAAGGTGATGCCGGACCACTGGGGCTGCCAGACGGTGCCCTGCTCCACATGGACGTTCTGGTGCTTCTCTGCACCGTTGGAGTTCAGGAACTCGCGGCTGATGTTGACGATGGACACCCCGTTCCACACCATGTTCAGGCGCTTTTCCTCGGTGACTTTGGCCACGGGAGTCGCTTCGAGGTTTTCTTCGGTGGCGATGGCGATGAACTTGTCCACATCCTCCGGGGCAAGGGCCACGGCCATGCGCTCCTGGCTCTCGCTGATGGCCAGCTCGGTGCCGTCCAGACCGTCATATTTCTTGGTGACCTTGTTCAGGTCGATGTACAGGCCGTCGGCCAGCTCGCCGATGGCAACCGAAACGCCGCCCGCACCAAAGTCGTTGCAGCGCTTGATCATCTTGCAGGCGTCCTCGCGGCGGAACAGACGCTGGAGCTTGCGCTCGATGGGGGCATTGCCCTTCTGGACCTCGGCACCGCAGTGGTCGAGGCTGCCCAGATTGTGGGCCTTGGAAGAGCCGGTGGCACCGCCGATGCCGTCGCGGCCGGTGCGGCCGCCCAGCAGGACGATGACGTCGCCGGGAGCCGGGCACTCGCGGCGGACGTGGGAAGCGGGGGTCGCGCCCACGACGGCGCCGATCTCCATCCGCTTGGCCACATAGCCGGGGTGGTAGATCTCATCGACCTGGCCGGTGGCAAGGCCGATCTGGTTGCCGTAGGAAGAGTAACCGGCGGCAGCGGTCGTCACCAGCTTGCGCTGGGGCAGCTTGCCGGGCAGCGTCTCGCTGACGGGCTTGAGCGGGTCGCCCGCACCGGTCACGCGCATGGCCTGATAGACGTAGCTGCGGCCGGACAGCGGGTCACGGATGGCACCGCCGATGCAGGTGGCAGCGCCGCCGAAGGGCTCGATCTCGGTGGGGTGGTTGTGGGTCTCGTTCTTGAACAGGAACAGCCAGTCCTCGTCCTTGCCGTTGACATCGCACTTGATCTTGACGGTGCAGGCGTTGATCTCCTCGGACTCGTCGAGGTTCTTCAGGATGCCCTGCTTCTTCAGCTCCTTGGCACCGATGGTGGCCAGGTCCATCATGCAGCGGGGCTTCTTGGTGCGGCCCAGATCCTCGCGCATGGCCATGTAGCGGTCAAAGGCCTCCTGCACCACAGCATCGTCGATCTGCACATCGTCCAGGATGGTGCCGAAGGTGGTGTGGCGGCAGTGGTCAGACCAGTAGGTGTCGATCATCCGGATCTCGGTGATGGTGGGGTCCCGGTGCTCACCGCGGAAATAGTCCTGGCAGAACCGGATATCGCCCAGGTCCATGGCCAGACCCTTTTCCTCGATGAACTTCTTCAGGCCCTCTTCGTCCAGCTCATTGAAGCCGTCCAGCACTGCCACGGAGCTGGGGATGGGGTACTCCATCTTCAGGGTATCCTTCTTTTCCAGGCTTGCCTCGCGGGCCTCCACCGGATTGATGACATACTTCTTGATCTCCTCCACCTGCGCCTCGGTCAGGCTGCCCTGCAGCAGATAGACGCGGGCCGAGCGGACGAGCGGGCGCTCGCCCTGGCTGATGAGCTGGATGCACTCGGCAGCCGAGTCGGCGCGCTGGTCGAACTGGCCGGGCAGATACTCCACAGCAAAGGACACACCCTCAAACTGAGGCAGCGCGTCGTAGGTGTCATCCACCGGCGGCTCGCTGAACACGGTGGATGCGCACTGCTGGAACAGTGCCTCGTCGATGCCCTCCACGTCGTAGCGGTTGAGCAGGCGCAGGCCGGTCAGGCCAGACACGCCCAGCAGCGACACCAGTTCATTCTTCAGCCCCTCAGCTTCCACGTCGAAGCCGGGTTTCTTTTCCACATAGATACGATATACCATAGGAATTTATCCTCTCTTTCAGTGACTCACCCTCTCCGTCAGCGCTGGCGCGCTGCCACCTCTCCCAAAGGGCGAGGCATTGGCAGGACGGTCTTGAAACTGCTGGATGAATCACGCTTTATTTAACCCAAACGTTCGGGCTCCGCGACAGAGGTCAGCAACTGCTGCCAATCGGGACAGGGCCCCGCTGCATGAGAGCCACCGGCGACAACGCGCAGACCTGCCCGATATGCCAATGGCTCTCCCTCCGGGAGAGCTGGCGCGCAAGCGCCTGAGAGGGCTTACCCTTCTGCGATCGCCTTCAGGGCCCGCAGACCGATATCCGTCCGCTTGTGCAGCTTTTCGAAGGAGATCTTCTCGGCTGCCGCATAAGCCTGGGTGACGGCGGCGGTCAGCCGGGGTGCTGTAGCGGTGACGCCCAGCACACGGCCTCCGTTGGTGACGAGGGTGCCGTCCTCGGTGATGGCCGTGCCGGAGTGGTAGACGGTGATGTTCTCCTCCCCTGCCAGCTGGCCGTTGGTCAGGCCGGAGATGGGCTTGCCCTTTTCATACTGGACGGGATAGCCGCCGGAAGCCAGGATGACACAGGCGGCGGCACCATCGGAGAACCGGACCTCGGTGTCGGCCAGCGTACCATTGGTGCAGGCCGTCATGATCTGCAGCAGGTCGCTCTCCAGCAGCGGCAGCACGACCTGCGTTTCCGGGTCGCCAAAGCGGCAGTTGTACTCGATGACCTTCGGGCCGTCCGGGGTGAGCATGAGGCCGAAGTAGAGGCAGCCCTTGAAAGGGCAGCCCTCGGCGTTCATGGCCCGGATGGTGGGCAGGAAGATCTTCTCCATGCACTCGGCAGCGATGGCCGGGGTGTAGTAGGGGTTCGGGGCCACAGTGCCCATGCCGCCGGTGTTCAGGCCGGTGTCGTGGTCGTTGGCCCGCTTGTGGTCCATGCTGGACACCATGGGCTTGACCACCTTGCCGTCGGTGAAGCTCAGCACACTGACCTCCGGGCCGGTGAGGAACTCTTCGACCACGACATGGTTGCCGGAAGCGCCGAACTTCTTGTCCAGCATGATCTCCTTCACGCCGTCGGCGGCCTGCTGCTCGTTCTCACAGATGAGCACACCCTTGCCCAGAGCCAGACCATCTGCCTTGATGACGACAGGGTACTTTCCCTCGGCCCGGATGTAGTCCATGACCTTGGCCGGGTCGTCAAACGTCTCATACCTGGCGGTGGGAATGCCGTATTTCTTCATCAGGTCTTTGGAGAAGACCTTGGAAGCCTCGATGCGGGCCGCTGCCTTATCCGGGCCGAAAGCCGGGATACCGACCGCTGCCAGCGCATCGACCATGCCCAGAGCCAGCGGGTCGTCCTGCGCGACGACGACGTAATCGAACTGTTCCTCCGCTGCAAACGCGACCATGGTGTCCACATCGGTGGCCTTGATGTTCTTGCACTTGGCGTCATAGCTGATGCCGCCGTTGCCGGGTGCGCACCAGATCTCGCCGCAGTCCGGGCTCTTCTTCAATGCCTTGATGATGGCGTGCTCACGTCCGCCGCCGCCAACGACTAATATTTTTTTAGCCATATTCTATCTCCTAAACTCTCGTGTTCCATCCACATCCTCCCCTCTCCGTCATCGCTCACGCGATGCCACCTCCCCCAAAGTGGGAGGCACTGGCGAGTCGGTTCTGGCCCTGCTGACTGCCTGGGTTCGACCCGCCATAAAGATGTGGGCCTTGCCGCTCAGGCAAGCTGCTGCTTTTCGAAGCAGCGGAGCCCAATAGCTTCCGGAACATCGGGCCTTATCTGTCCAGCATTCTCTCTATCGTCCTGCCAAAGGCTCCCACTTTGGGGGAGCTGGCGCGAAGCGCCTGAGAGGGTCAGTGATGGAACAGCCGGATGCCGCAGAAGGCCATCGCGATGTCGTACTTGTTGCAGGTGTCGATGACCTGCTGGTCGCGGATGGAGCCGCCGGGCTGGACGATGGCGGTCACGCCGGAACGGCGGGCGCGCTCGATGTTGTCGCCAAACGGGAAGAACGCATCCGACCCCAGCGAAACGCCGGTGACATGGCGCAGGTATTCCTTCTTTTCCTCGGCGGTCAGCGGCCGGGGATTGACGTTTTGATTGACTGCCATCGTTTGCTCCTCCCCTGTCAGATCTGGTGCTCGCGCTTGACGCTGTCGTAGTGCTTGTTCAGAAACGGCACGACGACCGAGCGCATGAGCTTCATGTCGAGGTTATAGTAGTAGATCACGAACAGCACGGCCAGCGCGCCGCCGGTGATGCCGAAGGCCTTGAACAGGAACTTTGCAAATCTGCATTTCATAGTGGCTCTCCTCCTTTACCAGCCCATGCTGTCGTCAAAATCGACCAGCGACGGATCGACCGGCTCCTCGTGCAGGACGCTGGTCATGTATTCGTTGACGGCGCTGCGCGCCTCGCGCGGCGAGACGATGCGGTGATCCATCAGCGAGTGCGGCATCCACACAACGTGGAAGCGGTCGTTGTGCTTGCGGATCTCCTCCTCGATCAGGCCCTGTGCGCCGGCCATGCCCTTGCAGCCGATGTCGTCGTACATGAGGATCATGTCGCAGTTGAATTTCTCCGCCGTCTCCCACATCTGCATGATGTGGCGGTTGCCGCCGACGGTGTGCGTGCGCATCGGGGTGCGGGCGTGCCAGTCGGCCACGTCGCTCATCATGATGTCGCGGTCCTCGGTGTCGACAATGTTGTGGCCGGTGAGCGAGTCCATGTTGATCAGGCACAGGATGCCCCAGCAGTTATACAGCCACTGCACGCCGTGCGCGTAATACGTCGAGCCGCAGCTCCAGGCAATGGCGCGGTGGCGCGTGTGCGGGAAGGTGTCGATGTTTTTGCGCACACATTTGTCAAAGATGCGCGTGATCTTGCGCGAGGCCTTGAGGAAGTACTCGTTGCCGCCCTGCTGGTAGAAGTAGATGCGGAACAGGCCCTGACAGACGGGGTTGAGCGCGCCGTTGTTCGTCTTGGCGTAGATGTCCCAGCGCTCGGTCTCCTCACGGTTGAACTGGTTGGTGTTTTCAATGTGCTGGATGAACGTGTCCCAGTTGAACGGCTGGTGGAACTGATCCTCGAGGAAGTGGATGGCCTCGTACACCTCGTGCACGCCGAGCTCCTTGCAGGTCGGGTCGTCGTACATGAGCGGGGTCGTGAACGGATGCACGGCCTTTTTGCCGTCGCTCGAGAGCGCGCGGTACATGGCGACGTTGTCCATCATGTTCGCGTCGCAGGGGTTGTTGGTCGTGAGCCAGCAGTTGCCGATGTCGGGGTACTCGCCCTCGACGGCGACGCCGACCTCGGTCAGCGGCAGAGTGCACATGTCGCCCGGAATGCCGCAGCTGACGGCCTGATCGACGTAGTAGCAGCCCAGCTCCTTGCGCATGAGCGGCAGCATGAAGGCCGCGTGCTGCTGGATGTTGACGGCGTAGCAGCCGGGGAAGCCGAAGATGAGATGCTTCGGCAGCGTGTAGTCGAACGCGACGGTCACGTCCGTCCACTTCGTCTCGCCAAAGTGGCGGTCTGCGCGCAGCTCGTTCCACAGCGTCTCGATAGAGTCGGATATCATGCAGTCGATGGCGGTGAGGTCGGCGCGCAGCGCCATGCCGCGGTCGCCCTCAATCCATTTGTCTATCATCGACGGGGAGACGAGATAGGCGCTGAGCCAGCGGTATTTCCAGAATGCTTTGACCATGCGCACAGGATCGCGCATCACAAGCCCGCCCATCTTGACCCATGTGATGAGCCAGCGGCTGAACGCGAACGCCGTGTCCTTCACGCCGCGCCATTCGCGCCACTTCGCAACGCCGGTCTTATCGTAATAGCGCGTTCTTTGGCCGCCAGTGCCGTGTTCGGCCTGCCAGATGGGGTCAAAGCGCTCGAGCTTTTTGTCGATCTTCGCGATCAGCTTATCCATTGCTTTCATATCTCACTTGCCTCCCTGTATCTGTTTGATCTCCAGAGATTCGATGAACGCCTGGAAGCGGGTGCGCAGCTGGCCCACCGCGCCGAGAGCGTATTCCTTCTCGATGGTGCAGGTGGGGATGCCCAGCTCGTTCGTGAAAATATGGTGGGCGAGGATTTTTTCGTAGCTCCAGAACTCGCAGAACTTCATGTTCTCATAGATCACGCCGTCCGCCTTGAATTCGTCCGCGAGCTTTTTGACCTCGCTGTGGCGCTGGTCGATCTTCATGCCGTCCATGAAGCGCGCGCACTGGTTCCAGTGCAGATAGTGGCGGCAGATCGCATCGAAGGCGGTCTCTCCCTCGCGGATCTCGATCTGTTCGCGGCCGGGGAAGGAGCCGAAGCAGTAACGGTCGGCCACGACCATGGCGCCGCAGGTCTCGATGAGCTTTGTGAATTCCGGATCGTCGATCTCCGAGCCGACGAGGACAACTCTCGCGCGGAACGGGAATTTCGGCTCCGGCTCGCGCGTCTTCAGCTCTTCGAGCGTCTCGGCCAGATACGGCAGGATGAGCCGGTGCGGGCATACCTGGCTGACGAGCTGGATGACGTGGAACTCGTAGCCGGTGATGTTGGGGTTATCCGCCTTGCGGAAATTGCCGATCTCGGTGATGATGCGGCTGATCTCGTTATGGTCATCAATGGCGCGGCGCATGGCCTCCTCGGAGGTGTCGATGCCGTATTCCTCGTGCAGCTTGTCCACGACCTTGAGCTTGAGCTGCGCCTTGTAGTAATCGAGATTGGTCTCGTCGCCCTTCATGGGCGGGTCGATCTGCGTGACGAAGAACTTCTCATTCTTCACTGGGTTGATGAGGAAGAAATGCTCCTCCATGCGCTCCATGGTCGCGCAGCATTCCGCGCCGAGAAGGGCGTTGAGATAGTTGTACCCGCCTTCGATGGCGCGCTCGAGAAGGGAGCGGGCATAGGGGCAGGTGCGGTTGGTCATGTAATAGCTGGCGACATCCGTGGATGTGCAGCGCGGCGCGCGGAGCCGGGAAGAAAAGCAGCCGGGAAGGTTGAGCAGAACTTCCGGGATGTAGTAGCAGCTGTAGCCAAGCGCATAGTCTCCCTCTTGTACCGCCTGTGCGACAAGCTCGTTGTGTGCATCCTGAAGCAGATTCTCAAAATAGATCAGATGCTTAAGGTCTTTCACGCAATACACCTCTTTAATTTGTTTTAGGGGGCGCGTTGTCTGTGATTCCTCTCCCTACATGGATTAAATTTATCATATCGGTTTTGTTTGGTCAAGAAAAATGCTTTCAATTTTTATATTATAATTTGTGCAGAATGCTTATTTCCAACATTTGTATAATAATTAAAGCCCTAACGGAAATTTTTCCGTTAGGGCTTCGTTCATTCCGGCAGACGGCCGGTATATTTTTTTCCTGGATGCGGCGGCAAGTCCCGTCAGCCCGCGGTTTCCGGCGCGGCGGCGGCAGCTTCCTCCGGGGTGCGGACGTAGCTCCACGCCGCGACCTCCTCGTAAGTCTTCCGGTACATGCTTGTTATGTAGTCGTTCACAAGACGGTAGGACATTTCGGTCTCCACATCGAACACATACGGGACGCCGTCGAATGTGATCTCCACCCAGCTGTGCGGGTCGCGCCCGATGCCGACGAGACCGCTGTAGCACACCGCGTCAAACCCGATGCCGCGCGCGAGCGACCAGAACGCGGCGGTGAAGTTGTAGCAGTTGCCCTTGCCGCTCTGGAACATGAGCAGCGCCTCGGGGATCTCCCAGCCGGTCTCGCCGACCTTGTAGAGACTGCGTTTGAGATAGAGATAGTGATCGCGCACATACTCGTACACCGCGCGCAGCATTTCCTCGCGGGTCATGGAGGCATTCGTGTTTGCGTCGACAATATCGGCAACGAACGTATCGAGCGCATCATTCCCGCTCGTATACCGGCCGGAGATGTCAAAGTACAGCGTGCCGACCATCGTGTCGCGCAGGAAATACCCGTCGTCGCCGACGCAGTAGAGATATCCGTCCAGATTGAGGAAGCCCGGCTCCGCTCTGTCGCCGTCAAGCCAGGAGATCGTCCCGCTCTGCCCGGCAAGCTCCACAGCGGCATAGTTTTCCATGCTCGGGGCCACATCCGGGAAGTACGGGGCGTTTGCAAGCCCCGCCGTGTCCAGCTCGAGCAGCGCGTTGATCGCCGCGGCAGCCTCGGCGCGGGTGAAGGGCGTTTCGTCCGTCATACCGGCAAGAGCGCGCTCCACCGCCGCGGGAGAGAACACCTTTTCGAGCAGCGCCGTGAGATCGGCGCGGGTGATGGCGACATCCGGGTAAAACCGGCCCTCGTTGAGTGTCATATATCCCGCCGTCACAAGCGTCGTTGCGGCGGTGTAGCACTTGGCGTGGGTCGTGACGTCCTTCAAAAACGTCTCGCCGGTCGGCTTCGTATCGAGCAGCGCATATACGGCGCGGGCGGCGTCGCTGCGCGTGAATTTATCGAGCGGGTGGAAAAGCCCGTCGTTGCCCGCGGCGATATACGCCCCCTCGCGCCGGAGCGCCGGGCCGGGGACGGCTTCATACACCGCGTCGGCATATACCGGCGCGGTGCGGATGTCCACCTTTGTGCCGTTGGCGTTTTTCCAGGCGGCGATGGCGCAGTTTTCGCTTGCCATAAACTCCGGCGCATTCTGCACGCTGCCGCCCTCGGCCACAAGCTCGGTCGTTTCCGCGCCGTTCACACGGTACGTCACGGTATAGGTCTTTCCCTGCGGCGCGGCGGTCTCCTCCGGCAGCGCTGCCGCGGCGGCGGGCACGTCCGAAAGCGGCTGCACAGCTTCGACCCCCTCCGGGCGATAGCCGCAGTTTGACAATAGGAGCGCGCCGAGCAGCGCGGCGAAAAGCAGGGGCAATCTCTCTTTATTCGCTTTTTTTCTCATACATTCCTCGCTGTTGCCGCCGCAATGCGCGCGTATTTGACACGCCGCGGCGGGAATATTATAATTGTATCGCATGTTCTGTAAAAAAGCAATCCCGGGAGGAACCGTCTCCATGAAGCTGAAAACATTCCGTTTCGCGCCGCTCGCCGCCGTGCTGCTCGCCGCCGTTTTTCTCCACGGCTGCGGCTACCGGGCGGAGGCTGCCCCGCTCGCCTCGAACGCCTCCGCCGCGGCGGAGACTACGCCCGCGCCGACGGAAACGCCGGTTTTCACGGTGGAATACCGTCTCGGCGACGATGTTCTCCAAACGGAGAGTATTCCGTTCGGCGGCTCGCCCGCTGCGGACGCCGCGCTGCCCGAGGGTCTGTATCTCGTCGCATGGACGGATGAGACCGGCAGGCGCGCCGATCCGGCGGCGCCGGTCGAAACGGACACGGTATATTACGCTCTGGCGCGGCCGGTGCTCAACGCCGGCGCGGCGTTTCTCTTCCCCGACGAATACGGCCTGCTCCGCCCGGAGAGCGCGATGACGCACGCGGAATGCGCCGCGGCGCTGCGCGCGCTCGCGCCGGAGGAGCGTATCGATCCGTCACTGCTTGCAGGTCTGGATGCCGCTCCTGAGGATGCACTCACGCGCGAGGAGCTAAAGACCGCGCTGGACACGCTTTTCGATCCCGAGACCGTTGAACCGGTGCTTGAGGCTCTGCCGGAAACGGAGAGTGAATATGCGACGCGCGCGGAATTTGCCTTCTGCGTTTCCCGGCTGCTCGGGAAAGAGAGCGCCGCGGAGGACGTCTATTATCCGGACGTTGCCCCGACGCACTGGGCATCTGCCGAAGTGCTCGCCGCGGCGGGCAGCGGAACGCTCACGAAAGAGTCTCTTGAATCCATGACGCGCGACGGCTTCCTTTGGTTCGGCGGATATCTCTACCGGCTCGGCGACGACGGGTATTTTCTCACCGATTCGGAATTTGACGGCCTGTATTTCGATAAAAACGGCCGCTATACAAGCGGCAGCGCAGAGCTCGATGACTACGTCGCGCAGACGCTCTGCGACTTTATGACGCCGGACGCCGCGCGGCTCGACGATCTCAAAGCGATCTACTACCATGTGAAAAACGACTTCCAGTATCTCACGCGCAACTACTACGACTCCGGCGCGACCGGCTGGGACATTGACGAGGCGCTCACGATCTTCCGCACGAACAAGGGCAACTGCTACTGCTACGCCGGAGCGTTCTGCGCGCTCGCCCGCGGGCTCGGGTACAACGCCCGCACCTATTCCGGCAGCCTCGGCATAGAAAACCAGCCGCACGCCTGGACGGAGATCGCGCTCGACGGCAAGATCTACATCTGCGACCCAGAGATCGAGATGAACTACTGGCTTCTCCAGATGTACACCGACAATTTTATGATGCTTCGCGAAAACTCGCTCAGCTGGAACTACCAGTCCGTCGGGCGCACGTAAATCAAATATCTTTCTCCCTCCGGTTCATTCCGGAGGGATTTTTTTTGCTTTTCCGGGCATTCTATGAAAAAAGGGAAAGACGGTGGTTTTTCTGAAAAACAAGCGGCTCGGGCGGCAGACGGTCGCCTTTACGAACCCGCCCTCCATTGCGGCGGGCAGCTGCGTCGTCGGGCAGAAGGAGGGCGAAGGCCCCCTGCGCAAATGGTTCGACTATATCAGCGACGATTCCTACTTCGGTCAGTCGAGTTGGGAGAAGGCGGAGAGCGTGATGCTCTCCAAGTGCTTTGCGCTCTGCTGCGACAAGGCGAGGATCTCGCCCTCGGACATTCAGTATCTGTTCGCAGGAGACCTGCTCAACCAGTGCGCCGGCTCAACGTTCGCCGCGCGCGATCTCCCCATCCCCTACTTCGGCGTTTACGGCGCGTGCTCCACGATGGCGGAGAGTCTGTCGCTCGCCGCGATGACGATCGACGGCGGCTATGCCGACACCGTGTGCGCCATGACGAGCTCACACTTCTGCTCGGCGGAGCGGCAGTTTCGGCTTCCGCTTGAATACGGCGGGCAGCGCACGCCGACGGCGCAGTGGACCGTGACCGGCGCGGGCGCGCTGCTGCTCACGAGCGAGGGCGAAGGCCCTTATGTGACGCACGTCACGACCGGGCGCATCCGCGACGCGGGCGTGACGGACGCGAACAACATGGGCGCGGCAATGGCTCCGGCAGCATATGAAACGCTCCGCGCGCACTTTGCCGACACCGGGCGCACCCCGGCGGACTATGCCGCGATCATCACCGGCGATCTCGGAAAGATCGGGCACGAAATCTTGACCGATCTCTTTCTCCGGGACGGCGTGGATCTCGGCGTGTGCTCCACGGACTGCGGCATGCTCATTTTCAATCCGGAGACGCAGGACGTACACGCCGGCGGCAGCGGCTGCGGGTGCAGCGCATCGGTGCTCTGCGGGCACATTCTCCAGCGCATGACCTGCGGCGACTGGCCGCGCGTGCTCTTTGCCGCGACCGGCGCGCTCATGTCGCCGACAACATCGCAGCAGGGCGAGAGCATCCCCGGCATCTGTCATGCCGTGGTGCTGGACGTTGATAAGGGGTAAGGACTATGTGGACAGATTATCTCAAGGCGTTTCTCGTCGGCGGGGCGCTGTGTGCGCTCGGGCAGGTGCTCATTGACCGCACGAAGCTCACTCCGGCGCGCATTCTGACGTGCTATGTCGTGCTCGGCGTCGTGCTGCACGCCGTGGGCGTGTACGCTCCGCTCATCGAGTGGGCGGGCGCCGGCGCGAGCGTCCCGCTCACGGGCTTCGGCAGCACGCTTGCCAAGGGCGTGGAAAAGGCCGTGGCGGAGAAGGGCTTTCTCGGCGCGTTCACCGGCGGACTGACGGCCTCCGCGGGCGGCATCGCCGCGGCGATATTCTTCGGGTATCTCGCCGCCGTGCTCTTCAAGCCCAAGGAGAAAAAATGATTCACCAATATCGCCGCTTTCCGCACAGAACGGTGGTGAACAGCATGGCCATCACGCCGCAGCCGCGGCGGTAAAAGGTCAGCGTTTTGTTCTCCGGCAGCGATTCCTGCGCCGTTTCAAGCAGAAGGACCGTGCTGCCGGACGCTTCGGACGCGTCGGTTTCCAGCGCTCCGTCCTCCGTGAGCGTCACGCGCAGCATGACGGCGGCGCAGCCGTACCCGGACGGCGGGCGCGACTCCTGCAAATAATACGTTCCGGCGGGAAGCCCCGCAATGCGGACGTACCCGTCCTCCGCGGTGCGCAGGATATAGGTATGGCGCGTGTGGCCGCAGCCGAGCGCGCACGCGAGATATACGCCCCCGTTCTCCCGAAACGCCACCGGCTCGCGCGCCGCGGCGTCATAATAGAGCCGGAAGCAGGCAGACGGCAGCGGATGATCCGCCACGCGCGCATCGGCAAAGCGCACACCGCGGAAAACGGAAAAGCCGTAGGCGAAAACCGCCGCGCTGCCGCTCGCTGCGGTCTGGCCGCTCTCGCTCACCGCGGTGAGAAATACGCGGTTTCCTTCCGCGCCGGTGACGCAGCCGTCGTCCAGCCGCGCCGTCCACTCGACCGTCAGGCAGACGCTCTCCCGCGCGGAAAAGCGCGCCGCGAGATGGAGCGCAAAGGCGCTCTCTTTCGAGCGCGCGCCGGTGACGAGCGTATAGTACGAGGCGTTGACGCTCTCTCCGTCGGCGCGGACCGCCGTGAGCGCGAGAAACTCGACGCCGGGGGAAAACACGCTGCGTACCGTCCAGCTCTCGCCGGTACGCAGCGTGAGCGTGGCGCGGAAATGCAGTTCTTCGCCCGGCATGGCGCTGCGTGATGGCGCCCAGTCCCCGGTGCGCGTCTGTACGGCGGCGGTCTCCTCCGCAGCCAGCGCGCGCAGCGGCAGCAGAACCGCAAGCAGACATACGGCAAGACAGGCGATCCGGCGCTTCATGCTCTTTCCTCCCTTCCCCACGGAAAACCGCGGGAAATGTTTTTTCGGGTAAGAGCATAGCAGAAGCGCCCTGCAAAAGCCGTCGAACGGAGAGGGCATTGCGCCGGGGCGCTGCGGTGTGGTATAGTAAGGAAAAAGACATATACAGGAGGTCCTGCCATGAAACGGATCATCGCCATAGACTACGGCGACGCCCGCACCGGCGTTGCGGTGTCCGATCTCACCGGCACGCTTGCGGGAGAAGCGCTCACCATTCAGGAATGGAACGCCGAAAAGCTCGCGCAGCGGCTCGCCTTTTTCGCCCGTGAGCGCGACGCCGAAAAGTTCGTGCTCGGCCTGCCGAAGAACATGGACGGCACGGAGGGCCCGCGCGCGGAAAAGGCGCGGCAGTTCAAGGCATTGCTGGAGGAGGCCTCCGGCCTGTCGGTCATACTCTGGGACGAGCGGCGCAGCACCATTGAGGCGCACGCCATCCTCCACGCCGCCGGAAAAAAAGAAAAAAAGCACCGCGCCAACGTAGACGCGGTAGCGGCAACCCTCCTGCTTGAGGGGTATCTGGCCAGCCCGAATCGATAAAAACTGTCAAGGCCACCGGCTGAACCGGTGGCCTTCTTTCTATAAAAAAGAGCCTGCTATTTTACCGCAAGCTCTTCATAATAACTGTATATTCAATTTCATTTCAATTAGCGGGCTCTATAAAATTTTAAAATTCAACTTTCATTAAAAACTAAATATCAATATTATTAATATCAATCCTCAATACCAATCATCGTCGTCTTGTTCTTCCATTGCATCATCCGCATCCGCCAGATAATACGGATCATCAGGATTTAATCTTGCACTGAAACGTGGGTAAGTATTTGCTATGGTACAATCGTTGCATGTACCGCATTCTGTGCATACCCAATAGCCTCCAGCATAGAAACCCGGCTGAGCGTTTAAGTTTGCCTCGCATTGGTCACATAACCAATCGTACCTATCAGTAAGAAAAGCATCTGCCATTGGATTATCATCTTCAACAGAGCTTTCTGACATACTTATAGGTGAACTATGCTTTTTCCCTTTTCCCCAAAAATTGATGAATTTCAATCTGCTTCACCTCCTTTTCCTGTTCAGAATACCACAAAACACCAGAAGATTCAAGTTGAAAAATATTATATTCCATAATATCGTTCTGTTATTAGGCTATATAGCACTGGTGGATATTTTAGGAATCTATACCGTCTTTCTTATCGTCCTATGCACTTTTTAGTTTCTCGTCTGCCTCGTGTGGTTTTCGGGCATAGAAAAGAGCCTGCAGATTCCTCTGCAGGCTCCTTTGCACTATTTCCTAATTTCAACTACTTCAACTAACGCTGGAACCATGCACATGCTCTCGCCCAACTGATACACTATTACACTAAATCCATTGGGTTCAACTTTTTCAACTAAGCCAGTCACTATCCATTAAAAACACTGTGATAGCTATTATATCATAGTCGCATATTTGTTTCAAGAAAAAACTTTGTTAAATCTCATAGTACCCCAAGTCGTATGATGTTTCTCTCTTGTATACTGCTATTATACTGTATCCGTCGCCAGTCATCAATACAGATCTATTATACAGCTGTTTCGAAAATTCGCTTTTGTATTTGCAAATAAGAATAGAGATTGACTATTGTCTCATCGTTACGGTGCATTTCTTCATCGTTTAGTTCAACAGAGTTGTCCCTAGCCAACTTGGTCGTATATTCATAGATGCGATTCACTATAACTTCAAGCTCTTCGGTTGATAGTTGAATGCTAATTTTCCTATAATTTTTGTTCTTTTTTACAGCTTCAAGTTTATTCATCAAGTTATTGATTTTATCAATATCCATATTACCCTCTTGAATAGCAATAATATATGTTTTCAGAGCAGCACGATACTCAGTTTGCACCTTTGGCTCGCGTTTTTTCAAGGAAGCATACTCCCAGATACATAAACCTGCAACCGTCGCGCAAATTGTCGCGATTACAATCGTTTTTTTATTATGTTGAAAAAGCTGTAGCACTTTATGATCCAATTCCATTGTCTGTTCGGCGGCTTTCAAATCAATTGGTTGTAAATGCTTTACAATCTGTCCCTTGTTGTTGCCCGTTGCATATCTAACCACACCACCAATTCGCCGATATCTGCCGGTCGCTAGTCCTGTGGTAATGTCATCAGGAATCCAAAACGCCTCTTGTACAATTGCCATAAACAGCACCTCCAAAAACTATAACATAAAAATTTACAAGTTATGAGAGAGCAATCAAAAATCTAAGTAAAAGCATCGACGTTGACATCTTACGGCTATTCTCAAAGAGGGAGACTACTTTCATACTAGTGTGCGGAGATAGGCCTTATGCTCTTCCGTGACGCGGTAGCTCTCTATGGCCTTGCGGATGGTTTTGTTGTGCGTCCATGGGGCGAGGCGGCGCTGCTCGATGTACGGAACCGCCGCTTCGTACTGTTTGGCGAGGGCTGTGGCGAAATACCAGGCGATCATCATGTTTACATAATACTCATTGCTTTTAATTATGGAAACTTCTTCGGGATATTCCGGGCGGAAATCCGCGTCGAGATAGTGCGTCATAAGCATTTCGATGCCGAAGCGGACGGTATAGGTCTCGCCGCTTTTTATCCAGCGGCGGCACTCGTCCGGCAAAGCCGGAGAGTGCTTTTTGAATGCCTTCGGGCGCAGCGCGTCGCAGGTCGCCCAGTTGTCAACGTAGGGCAGAAAGGCGTCGAGCGCGGCGACGGCGGCGGCATAGTCCTTTTCCTCGTTCAAAATCAGCGCGTGGAGGTTGTTCTCGTCCAAATACCGGTGCGGCAGGTCGGCGAGAAAAAGGCCGATATCCGGCTCAGCGCAAAGCTCCTTGGTAAGCGCGCGGGCATCCGGCATGCGCACGCCGAGAACTCTCTCCGGCGGGAGCGTCGGGACGAGCTTTGCCATGAAGGGCGCGTTTTTCTCGTCTTGCAGCGCAAGGAGCCGCGCGCGCACCGCCTCCGGCGCGCCGCTCACTTCTCTATGCGCTCCGTGCGCCAGATTTCGCCGGTCTCCACATCCTTCCAGGTGAAAACGCCGTTTTCCCAGAGCATATAGCTGTGGCGGCTTTCTTCCTTCGGGATGGATACGGAGCCGGGGTTTACATAATAATTTCCGTTCTTCTGCTCGAACGCCGGGACATGGGTATGTCCGTAGAGCACGATGTCGCCGGAGGCAGCGGCTTTGGACGCCTCGTCAAGATGGTGGCCGTGCGTGAGATAGAGGGTATATCCGTCCGCAAACACGGCGGCGAAGTCCGCGAGCACGGGGAAATTCAATACCATCTGGTCCACTTCCCCGTCGCAGTTGCCGCGGATGCAAAGCGGCGCTTTTTCGAGCGCGTTGAGCATGGCGGCGCACGCTTTCGTGTCGTAATCGCGCGGGAGGGCATTGCGCGGGCCGTGGTAGAGGATGTCGCCGAGCAGGACGAGCTTTGCGGGCTTTTCATCCTCCATGCGGCGCAGCAGCGCCTGCGTATAGTACGCCGAGCCGTGCAGATCGGACGCGATCATCAGTTTCATTCTTCTATCTCTCCTTTACATTTCGCCGAAGGCGTCAAAGAGGCTCACCTGCCGCGTTTCCGGCAGATCGCCAAGCGCGCCGAGCTTTCGCAGCATGTCCAGGTGGGCGGTACTCACCTTGGGGCAGGCGTCGGAAATATCGTCGATGGAGACGAATTTCGCGCCGGAATCCTGCGCGCGCTTCAGATCCTCCGCCGCCGAGCCGCCGAGACCGGAGATGGCCACGAACGGCGGGCGCAGACAGCCGTCCTCAATGAGGAATTTGTAGGAATCGGATTTGTAGATATCGATGGGCGCAAAGGTAAAGCCGCGCCGGTAAAATTCATACACCGCCTCGAGCGTGGTGAGAAGATCCTCTTCCTTCGCCGTTGCGTTCGGGTTGCGGCGGATGGCGTTGATCTTCGCAAGGCATTTGTCGATGCCCTGCAGCATGCTCTCGGCGTCAAAGCCGTCCTTCTGGCTGCGGCGGTAGAAATACGCGCTGTAGTACGCGAGCGGCTCGTGCACCTTGAACCACGCGATGCGGAACGCCATCGTGACATACGCGACCGCATGCGCCTTCGGGAACAGATACTGGATCTTCCGGCAGGATTCGATCCACCACTCCGGCACGCCGAGCTGCTGCATCTCTTCCACGATGCCGTCCGGCCACGGCTTGCCCTTGTGGATGGCGCCCTTACGCACGGCCTCCATGAATTTGAACGCGCGTTTCGGCTCCATGCCCATGTCGATGAGATAGAGCATGATGTCGTCTCGGCAGCCGACGCATTTGTCGGTCGGCGCGATGCCGTTGACGACGATGTCGTGGATGTTGCCGGCCCACACGTCCGTGCCGTGCGAGAAGCCCGACAGACGGACGAGCGTGGCAAACTCGTGCGGCTGTGTGTCCACGAGCATCTGGCGCGTGAACGCCGTGCCGAACTCCGGCACGCCGATCGTACCGGTATGGCCGACGATCGGGTCGCCGTCCGGGACGCCGAGCGGCTCGGGCGAGGTGAAGATGCGCATGGTCTCCGGATCGTCGAGCGGGATCGTGCGGGCGTTCACGCCGGTGAGATCCTCGAGCA
>OGXX01002106.1_pt1 | contig 18673 bp, 14 predicted proteins | sample 1576301 | NCBI WGS metagenome assembly OGXX01 (sample SAMEA3541469, study PRJEB24748) | human gut metagenome | biome: human gut; feature: human-associated habitat; material: faeces | place: China | collected 2012
TAAACAATGAAACATATTATTATCCCCCAAATACGAATATTAATTTACCAAACAATAAATAGAGAATACCATAATAAATAGTTATTGAAGCAATAAAGAAATTCAAAATACTTATATGTCTTCATAGCAACTATTGCTAAAGTTACTAATTAGGTTTATAAAAAACATTTATTAAAACAGAAATAAGAAATTAATACTTTTATTTAAAAACAACTAACTAATAGACATTCCACTATTTACCAATATTTAAATAAATTAATAAATATATAAATATATATTAAAATTTTAAAAATTTTATATTTCACATAATTAAACAAAAAGGGTGTTATTTTGAAAATTACATCTATTGGTGCAGATATATCAAGTAATGATATATTTTGCAGTAATTCTTTAATAAAAAATATTGAAGCAGATATATTCAAATTGGAAAAATTAGGAGCAGTTAAAGCTGCTTTAACAAATGTTACTGGAGATGATGTTGTAATATCTGCATTTGTCGAAGACGACTTACTTGAAACTATTAATGCTGGGATAGTGGATATATTAAAAAATAATGCTGAAAATCTTGGAGATTTAAAGGGAATTTCCAAAGATCCCAATACTGCAGGAGAAGGAATATCTTATGCAGAAGCAAATATTCGTGAAGATAGATATCCTGATGCTGTAATCTTAGGTTTTGATACATATGGTGGAGAATCATTTGTTGGAAAAGCTGCTAATTCAGCAATTAAAGCGGCTATGAATATGGATGATGTTACTGATGTTTCAGATTTGATTGTAGAAAAATCTAGAAAAATACCTGGAGTTGGATATGTATCTCCAGAAACTGATGATCCAGTTATTGTTGCAACAATAGAAGATATAGAATCTGTTGGAGTTGTAGCAGGTGCAATGATTGGTGCTGTATTTGGAAATAAAAATACATACTTAGTTGAAAGAGGTAGTCCGTGTAATGTACTTCCTGGAAGTGTTATTTTTTCAGCTACAGCTTTTATGAATGGAAATGTAATTGATTTAGCTATTCCATTTAAAAACAAATCTAGAATCTTAAAATAAGGAGTGAATTTAATGATTTATTTAGATAAAAATACTAAATGTTTAGTTCAAGGGATTACTGGTAAACAAGGTTCTTTTCACACTGAACAAATGTTAAACTATAATACTAACATTGTAGCTGGTGTAACTCCTGGAAAAGGAGGTCAGAACTTTGAAGGAGTTCCTATTTTTAATTCAATAGAAGAAGCAAAAGAGGAAGTAAATGTAAATTCTTCAATTATTTTTGTACCTGCAAAATTTGCAAAAGATGCTGCTTTTGAATCAATTAGGAACTTAGAATTAGTGATTATTATATCAGAACATATTCCAGTTCATGATGCCATGGAAATTATGAGTTATGCTGATAAAATGGGAACTACAGTTATAGGTCCAAACACTCCTGGAATAATCTCACCGGGAATAGGCAAATTAGGAATCATGCCTACTCATATTTTTGCTAAAGGAAATGTAGGTGTTATTTCAAGAAGTGGAACTTTAACTTACGAAGTTGCAAGTCAACTTACACGCTCTGGAATAGGTCAAAGTACTTGTGTTGGTATTGGTGGAGATCCAGTTATTGGAACAAATTATATTGATGTTCTTAAGAAATTTGAAAAAGATGACGAAACTGATGCTATTGTCCTTATTGGTGAAATTGGAGGAAATGCAGAAGAAAAAGCAGCAAAATATATTGAAGAAAACATATCAAAACCTGTTGTATCATATATTGCAGGAATGACTGCACCTCCAGGTAAAAGAATGGGTCATGCAGGAGCTATTATTCAAGGAAGCTCAGGTACTGCAAAAAGCAAAATCGAAGCATTAACCAGTGCTGGTGTAAAAGTAGCTAACATGCCGTCAGAAATCAGTAAGTTAGTTAGAGATTCTATTTAAATGTGATATTATGACTCCAAAGGAGATTATTGACAAGCTATTAAACAATGAAATGAGATTATATGAAATCGAAAAATATGTCTCAGCAAAAGAAGCTACAGACATTAGAAGGGCCTTTATCGAAGAATATAATGATGTTAAATTAGATAATGTGGGAAATTATAGTCTGGACATGGAAAAAGCTTCTAAAAGAAACATTGAAAATCCTATTGGAGTTCTTCAACTTCCCATGGGGGTGGCTGGACCTTTAAAAATAAATGGTCAATATTGCAATCGGGAAGTATTTGTTCCCTTAGCAACCTCTGAAGGAGCTCTTGTTGCATCAATTAATAGAGGAGCATCAACAATCACCCATTCTGGTGGAGCTAATGTTCGTGTTATTTCAGATGTTATGACTAGAGCACCAGCTATTAAAACAGAAAATGCCATCGATGCATTTAAAATTAAACAATGGTTTGAAGATAACTTTGATAAATTAAAAGAAATAGCTGAATCAACAACATCCCATGGAAAACTAATTAAAATTGATCCTATAATTGTTGTTGGCAACTATGTTTACCCTCGTTTTGTTTACTCAACAGGAGACAGTATGGGTATGAATATGGTTACAATAGCTACTGAGAAGATATTGGAAGCAATGACTAACGAAACAAGTGCCGTTCATTTAGCATTAAGTGGAAACCTATGTGTTGATAAAAAACCAGCAGCCATTAACATGATTGAAGGAAGAGGAAAAAGTGTTGTTGCCGACATATTAATTCCAGAAGAAATTGTAAATAAAAAACTTAAAACAACTGCAGGAGGAATAGTGGAAGTAAATACTGTTAAAAATCTGATAGGATCTGCAGCTGCAGGAAGCATGGCTTTCAATGCTCATTATGCTAATATGGTTGCAGCTATATTTTTAGCAACTGGTCAGGATGCAGCTCATGTTGTTGAAGGATCTCTTGGCATTACAACTGCAGAAAATCGTGACGGTGATTTGTACTTCTCAGTAAATCTTCCAGACCTTCCAATAGCAACTGTTGGTGGTGGAACATCACTAGAAACAGCTAATGAAGGATTAAACATTTTAGGTGTAGCTGGTTCAAATAAAGTATTAGAACTTGCAGAAATAGTGGCCAGTACAGTTCTTGCAGGGGAATTATCTTTACTTGCAGCATTATCTGCAGGACACCTTGCTAGAGCCCATAAAGAATTAGGTAGGGGTTAAATTTGTTTGATGATGAATTTGAGGATTTTCTTTTTCCAGAATTAACTCTTGAAACTGATGATATAACTATGAACTTAGTTGTAAAAAAAGACTACTCTTATCTTGATACTATTGAAGAAAGAAAAAAAGAGTTTTTAGATGATTTAAAGAGTTTTATTAAAGAATTTGATGGATCTCCAGATTCTATTGATTTTTTTAAATATTTTGATGATTAATATTACTTTTCTTTTGAATTCATTATTTTTAAAAGACTCTTCATATCTAATTTTGTTTCAAAGCAACCGGTTTTTGTAAGTAAAGCTCCTTGAGGATAATAATCAGATAAAATAAACATTATCTGGCTTAAATCAGAATAACATGCAACCCCAATGACTGATTTGAATTCTTTTTCTTTAACTATTTTTTTAACAAAACTGGATCCAGGCACGATATATATTCCATAACCTAATTTTGATGCTTTTTTATGAATGGCTCCAATGGAACATTTTCCACATTCAGTACATTTTAATCCATCTTCCTGTAAGAAAGCTTCACAGTCTCTATGTCTAAGGCAATGAGGCAGGAATATTATGGTATCTTCAGCAGGAATTTTGGTAAACTTGTCTTTATGTACCTTATTCATAGCTCTTACTGCAATAATGTCAACTAATGTTTCATCTTTCTTAAAAAGCTTTAATATTTTTTTAAGAGGACTATATAAAATATCAATTAAGAATATCGTAATCTTAGGGAAAACTAGAATATTCTTTTTAATTAGAATATAGCCTAAACTTAGTACAATTATGATTAAAATGGCTAATATTATAGCTATTGTTATTATAAATTGGCCTATAAATTGATAAAATGATTCAACTAACATTGAAATAACCTAAAATTTCTCAATCGTATATGGTGCATCTCTATTTAATTCAATGCCTGTTTCTGTTTTTTTGATTTCTATATCATGAAGTTCATGAGTTGAACATAATACAGTTTGTTCGGGATGAGTTCCTGGAGTAATATCGCAATTTAGATTAACTCTGTCTCCAACTGATACAACTGTAGATAATCTTTTTGTAGAGGGATGGTTTTTATCGAGAATGACTAATGGTGAGTCTTCTTCTCTTGTAAGATATGCTAAGGAACGTATTGATTGTTTATTGCCTTTTAATGATGAAACAGCTATTATGTCATCTTTATCAAGAGCTTGAACTATTTCTTCATCTTTTGTAGCTATGAACTGTATCTTATTTTCTTTAGCTACTTTCACAATGCCTATAATTCCTGTTGGTGATTCTAAAAAGAGAATTTCATCATATTTCAAGTCTATTTTCAATAAAATCCCTCTATATTTTTTATTCTTTGCATTCCACATTATCGCTTTGACATGAAGGACAAATTACTTTTTTTCCAATACTTTTAAAGTCATTTCCACATGCTAAACAGCGATATCTTTTTGTTTTCAATTTATCTAAATCTATATCGGCCATCGGCCCACCACCAGAACACATAATATCACCTTTAATAATTAAATTTATTTTTATATTATATAATTATTAAGTACAGAAGGGTTAATACAATAGATTTATATAATAGAATCTCATATTATTATCTATAATTTTTAAATTGGAGGATGAAAATTATGGTAAAATTTAATGAAGATATAGAAAAACAGGTATCAGAAATTCTTAAAAAACACGAGTTTAAACATAAAAATGATATGTTAGATTATGATATTTTAGGTGATGAAGTTATTTTTAATGTAAGTATTAATAATTCTGAAAAAATCCCTATTGATGATTTATTAAAAATTGCAGAGATTATTGGTGGATGCTTTGAATATATCACTGTCGTAAATGAACAATACAGGTTCTACTATACTTACAGTGATAAATGCGTTTGTGATATGTAAATATCACATATCTTTTTTTTTTAAAAAATTTTTCTATTTCAAGATGACTATTTTTTTATATAATAATAATCAAATATTATATCAACAACTTAAATAGGAGAATATTTTTTTTATGAAAGCTGATGCATTAAAAATTACAGATGGTGTCTATTGGGTTGGAGTTTTAGATTGGGACCTTAGAGACTACCATGGATATAAATTAGATGGAACTACATATAACTGTTATTTAGTCTTTGGTGAGGATAAAGTAGCTTTAATTGATAATGTTTATCCTGGTCAAGGTGCTCAATTATGGGGAAGAGTAAAAGACGCATTCGAACAAGAAGGAAGAGAATTCAATATTGATGTTATTATTCAAAACCACATTGAAAATGATCATTCTGGTACTCTTGTTGAATTTGTTAAAAAATTCCCAGATGTTGAGGTCTATTGTTCTAACATGGCTGTAGCAGGTTTAAAAAGTCATTTACCTTACTTGAAAGACTTTGATTTTAACACTGTAAAAACTGGTGATCAGGTTGAATTAGGTGGTAAAACATTATCCTTTGTAGAGGCTCCAATGTTACACTGGCCGGATAGTATGTTTACTTTAATTGTGGAAGATGGAATTTTATGTTCTAATGATGCATTTGGTCAACATATCTGTTTAAGTGAAAGATATGATTATGAAGTTGATGAAGCCGTCTTGATGGAAGAAGCTCAGAAATTCTATGCTAACCTTATTACTCCATCATCAATGATGTATAGAAATAAAATTAAGGAATTAGGAGATGCAGGTATCCTTGAACAGGTTAAAATGATTGCTCCTTCTCATGGTCAAATCTTAACTAAACCAGAAGTAATCATCGAAAAATATAACCAATGGGCAAACGGAAAATGTAAAGATAAAGTGACATTTGTATATGACACTATGCATCATTCAACTCCAAAAATGGCGCAAGCTATGGCTGAAGGTCTTATGTCTGAAGGAGTAGAAGTCAAAATGTACTACCTTCATGAAGATGAAAGATGTGACGTTGTAACTGATATTTTAGATTCAAAAGCTGTTTGCTTTGGATCACCAACCATTATGAACAACCCATATCCAAGTCTTGGAGATACTGTCTATTATTTAACAGCTCTTAATTTTAAGGCAACAACTTATGCTAAAAAAGCTGTTTGCTTTGGTTCTAAAGGATGGGGTGGAGGAGCTAACAGGAAACTAGCTACTGATTTGGAATCAGCTGGTTTTGATGTTCTTGATCAATATGACACTACATACATCCCAACTGAAGAGGTTTTAGACCATTGTTATGAAATGGGTAAAAAACTAGCTAGTGAAATTAAAAACTCATAATTTTTTTTATGAGTACTATTTTTTTTATTAATAACTAGTAATCTTTTTATATAACCTTAAACTCATTTATTAATGTTATATAATTTAATTAAAATTAAGGTGATATTTATGGTAAATCAACCAATATTCATTTTACCTGAAAGCACTGAGAGATACTCAGGAAAAGATGCATTAGGAATGAATATTACTGCTGCTAAAATTTTAGAAAACATTGTTAGAACAACTCTAGGACCAAAAGGAATGGACAAAATGTTAGTTGATTCTACAGGAGAAGTTACAGTTACTAATGATGGAGCAACTATTTTAAGAGATATGGATATTGCACAACCTGCAGCTAGAATGCTTGTAGAAATTGCTAAAAAACAAGAGGATATTGTTGGAGACGGAACTACCTCCGTTGTTGTAATTGCAGGAGAATTATTACAAAAAGCTCAGAAATTATTAGAAGATGGCATTGCTCCAGCTCTCCTTTTAAGAGGATTTAGAAGTGCTACTGCAAAAGCAATTGAAATATTAAACAACATAGCTATTGATGGAAGAGACAAAACAACCTTGAAAAAGGTAGCTATGACTGCAATGACTGGTAAAGGGTCTGACTTTGCAAAAGAACATTTAGCGGATTTAGTTGTAGATGCAGCATTAAGAATTGAAGAAGATGGAAAAGTAGACAAGCAAAGCATTAACATCCAAAGGATTTCTGGAGATTCAGTGGAAGATTCATTCTTGGCTGAAGGAATAATCATGGATAAAACTCCTGTTTCTAAAGCTATGGCTAGAGATATTAAAGATGCTAAAATAGCACTTATCAAGTATCCTATTCAATTAAAAGAAATCAATACTGATAGTAAAATTGACATTACAAGTCCTGAACAATTTGAAGCTTTCCTAAGTAATGAAGAGGAAATGGTAAAAGATTTAGTAGATTGTGTTATTAAATCTGGAGCTAACGTGGTATTCTGTCAAAAAGGTATTGATGACATGGCAGAACATTACTTAAACAGGGCAGGTATTGTAGCGTATAAACGTGTTAAAAAATCTGACATGGAAAGATTAAACAAAGCTACTGGAGCTAAAATCGTAACTGATATTGAAGACTTAACTCCTGAGGTATTAGGTTCTGCAGGCCATATTTATGTTAAAAAGATTTTTGACCATGAATTAACCTTTATTGAAGATTGTGAAAACCCAAAAGCTACTTCTATTGTACTTAGAGGAAGTACTCGTTACGTAACTGAACAAATAAAAAGGGCTTTGGACGATGCTTTAGGTGTAGTTGCAGCTACCATTAAAGATGAAAAAGTTCTAGTTGGTGGAGGGGCTACTGAAATAGAACTTATAAAACAGTTAAGGGATTATGGTGACTCTGTAATGGGAAGAGAACAATTAGCTATTTTAGCATTTGCCGAAGCGTTAGAAATCATCCCAAGAACCTTAGTTGAAAATGCAGGTCTAGATACTATTAATCTTATTGCAGATTTAAAAGCAGCACATGAAAAATCACCGAACATGGGAATTAATGTATTTACAGGAAAAGTCGTGGACATGGAAAAGGCTGGAGTATTGGAGCCATTGAAAGTTAAATTGCAAGCTCTCCAGTCATCCACCGAAGCAGCTGAAATGATTTTACGTATTGACGATATGATTGCAGCTAAAAATGGTTTAAACTCCACAGGTCCTGACGAATCTGGAAACGACAATAGTGGTATGCCACCAATGCCTCCAGCTCCAGGTATGGGTGGTATGCCTCCAATGATGTAAGGATTATAATATCCCTACATTCCACTTTCTCTTTTTTTAAACACTACTTTTAAATACTTTACAATAATTATATATGCTGATTGTAACATAAGTTATTAAGGTAGTGAGATGTTTTTAACTCACTGATTTGAGGTGATATTTTTTTGAAAAAACGATTCTTATTTATTCTGTTGATAGCTGTAATCTGTTTTAGTTCAATTTCAGCTATTCATGCAATGGATATTAATAATGATACGTTAGATAATAATGTTTTAGTGGATTCACAAAATGATGATGGAAATGTCTCTGTTGAAGAGGAAAAGCCAAGCACTCTTGTAGCTCCTGACATTGTTAAGTATTATAAGAATGGCACTAATTTTGAAGCAACATTGAAAGATTTGGATGGAAATCCTATTCCAGGTCGTGAGATTACCTTCACTATTAAAGGTGTAAAGTATATAAGAATAACCAATGCCGATGGAGTAGCTTCTCTTCCAATTAACTTGCTTCAGGGAAATTACACAATCAGATCAACATATGTTAGTCCTGATTCATCTTATTTCCATAGTTTCAATTCAAAGATAGAAGTATTGCCAAATATTGTTACTGATGATTTAGTTAAATACTGTGGTGATAAATATTTTTTAGTTAAACTGTTGAAATCAGACGGTACTCCTTTATCATACAGCAAACTTTCATTTACAATTAACGGTAAAACATATGGATGGACTAGTGACAGTCAAGGAAAAGCAAGATACAATAATCTTAAACTCAGTCCAGGTACCTATACGATTACTACCCGAAATCTGGTAGATAATACTTATCGAGTTGACACCATTAAAGTTTTACCAACAATAACTGGTGGAAACATTAAAAAGTACTTTAATAATGGAACTAAATATACTGTTAAATTATTAAAGCCTGACGGTACTCCTTTACAATACAGTAAGCTTACTTTTACAGTTAAAGGTAAAACTTACAGTTGGACTAGTGACAGTCAAGGTATAGCGGCTCTTCCTATCGGTCTTAGCCAGGGTAAGTACACTATTGTCACTAAAAATCTTAAGGATGGAACTTCTATTTCCAATACTATTGAAGTATTGCCTACAGTTGTCCATGTTGGTGGAAGCAATTTTTATAAGGGAAACACTGTATTTACAGTTAAAATACTAAAACCTGACGGTAAGCATTTAGCTAAATCAACAGCCCAATTTATCATTAACGGTAAACTATACAAAAATGTTTCAGACAGTAATGGTATAGTTAAGTTAGATTTAGCTAATTTTGCTAAAGGTTCATATTCTATCAAAACAATTAATGTAGCTGATAAAAGCTATGTGATAAGCAATGTTCAGGTTTATATAAGTATTTTTACAAATGACCTTTCTAAATTGTATTTAGATGATGAACAGCATTTTAATGTCACAGTTTTGGATAAATATGGTAAACCATTAGGAAATACTAAAGTTGACTTTACTGTAACTGCTGGTTCCGAAACATCAAAATTTAGTGAAACAACCAACGATAAAGGTTTTGCTCAACTGAAGATATATTATGCTCCTGGAAAATACACTATCAAAACATATGTATCAAAACTTCAAGAATCCCGTACTAACACTATTCAGATCAGCCCATCTTTTGAAAGCCATATTAAACTTATTAACGGTGAAATAACAGAAAATTCAGGCGAACCTATTAAAGTAGTTTTATATAATAGGTTAAATCATGGAATACATTCTGTTGTCAATTTTGTTGTTGATGGAAAAGCTTACACTGTAACCACAGGTCCTAAAGGTGTAGCTAGCTTCAATCCAGATCTTAAGCCTGGAGTTTACGATGCCACCTTTATATACTGTGATGATCGCCATGATGATTATTTTACAGGAACTTATTTAGATACTAAGATCACTGTTTTAGAAGGCAAACCAGTAACTGTGGAAGCAGGTACAGATGTAGTAAATAGAGGTGACTATTATTCAGTTACCGTCAAAGATGCTCAAGGAAAACCATTACCTAATATAAAAGGATACTTTACTGTTAAAGGTGTTAAATACAATGTAGTTACCAATAGTAATGGTGTAGCTAGTTTGAAAATCAACTTATGGCCACAGAATACTCCTATTCAGTATACAGTTAGTCAAACAAATTACGCTCAGGCAAAAGTATCTGCAGATTTGAAAGTGATAACTTCATCTAATGCAGTATTTTCAAGCAGTGCTTTAACTTATGTTAACAATCAACAGTTTACTGTTAAACTTTCTATAGGAGACATTCTGCTTTCAAATCAGCCAGTAAGCATAACACTTAATGGTAAAGTCTATAATGTTGTTACTGATAAAAACGGTGTAGCTAAATTAACTATTACTGGATTAAATCCGGGTAAATACAATGTAGTTTGTACTTACTCTGGAGTTGTCAAGTCTTCAAAAACATTTACTATTAATGTAGTAGATAAGATTGGAACTAAACTCCAATATGCTGGAAGTACAACTTTATTTAAGGAAGACAGTAAATCTTTCCCTGTAAGGATAACTGGTTCAAACAATATTCCTATTGCTGATCAAACCATTAAATTTATAATCAATAACAAGGTTTATTACCAAAAGACAAATGAAGATGGTGTAGCTAGTTTACCTATTGGTTTAAGCAGTGGATCATGGTCTATAAGCTACAGCTTTGAAGGTAATTCTTACCTTTCAGCTTCTTCAGGATCTAAAAAAATCAATATAGTCTCCAAATTATATGATAGACATAACTTTTATCTTATTGATATATTTTTGACACCTGTAGATTTTGTAGCTCTTAAAAATAGTGGGGTTACTGATTTAATAGTTCGTTCAGCTAATGTTGACAGATATGGTGAGGATGTATTTCTTAACTGGGTTCAAAAAGCCAATTCTTATGGAATAAATATTCATATTTGGGTTTCAGTATTTAAGGGAGAAGTAGTATATCCTCCTATTCTATCAGATGGAACTCCAAATTACAAACTAATGAATCAGGTTCTTGCTGAATCTAAATACTTTGCTGCATTGCCAGGAATAGCTGGAATCAGTCTTGATTTTGTTAGATTTAGTGGAGATGCAAATAAATATCCAAATGCAGCATCTGTAATTACTAACTTTGTAAAAGATTATTCCCATACAGCTAAGAGCATAAATCCCAACCTAATTATTTCATTCGCAAATTTAGGAAGAGCTGGTAATAGTATATACCTGTATGGCCAAGATGTTACTGGAATTTCAAAGTATGTTGATGTTATCATACAGCTTGTTTACAAGTCTTCAATTCCTGGAGCTAGTCACAGTTTAATGTCTTATTACATTAAATATTCTATAGAACGTAGTAGCGTGCCTGTTTGGGCTTCATTATTAGGGTATAGGGCTGACGCATTGAAAGTACCAATTCCTGCTGCAGAATTATATTCTGATGCCAAAATGGCTGTAAATGCTGGGGCATATGGTGTTAGTGTATTCTGTTATGGTTTTTCTAACATGATTAACTTTAAAACATTATTTTAAAATTTATTGAATATTAATTCCATCGTCATTTGATGATGGTTTTAATAACATTTCTTTTTTTGATTTTGATAGCTATTTTAATCAAGTACTCAATAAAACACGCATATTTTTATTTTAACTATTATTTTTAAGGTTATTTTTTCTTTTATTTAATAATTTACAATGTTTTTTGATTAAATAAGGTCATATTATCAAGTTTTTTAAAAGAGATTAATTATTGTTTTAATCTTTAAAAATAGCATTATATATTAAGTAATGACTTATTTTATTAATCTTTAATTATTTTTAAAATATTTGAAGCATTTTCAATAGCTATATAAAGAATTGGAGCTCTGACAATAGGTACTATAAATAAATAGGTTTATATAATAATATCATGTAAAATAATAATGTATGGATATTATGGTATCTATTGTTGTCAGATTTTTAGTATATTTTTTTCCTTACTGCTTCTGATTTACTGGTACCAAGTATTCATGGTTGTTAGAATTAAAGTATAGGAGGTAAATAATTTTGACGAGACGACTCTTATTCATTTTCATAATAGTTGCAATGATTTTTAGTTCAATTTCAGCTATTAATGCAATGGATAATGAAAGTTTAGATTACAATGCAGAACTTATTTCACAAGATGCAGATGTTAATCTTTTATCGGAAGCATCAGATACTTCAGTTGTTAACAACGAAAAAGATATGAATAACACTGAAAAAATTTCTGCCTATTCTGCGGTAAGCTCAAATAAGTCAACACATGTTGATGCACCGGATGTTGTAAAATATCACAAGAATGGCACAAATTTTGAAGCTAAGTTAACTGATTCCAATGGCAATGGTATTGCAAATCAGGATGTAACTTTCGACATTAAAGGTGTTAAGGCATATACATTGAAAACTAATGCTGATGGGGTAGCCTCATTGCCTATTAATTTAAGGGTTGGAACATATACCATTAACGTAATTTTTAATGGCAATCCATTATACGACTCTTCTAGTGATGTAGCTACTTTAAAAGTCATTCCCTCAGTAGTTGGCGACGATCTTGTTAAATACTACAGGAACGGAACCCAATATTCAGTTACTGTAATGGGGAAAGATAAACCATTAGCAGGTGCAGATGTTAGTTTCACTGTTAAGGGTAAAACATACTATGCAACTACCAACAGTAATGGTGTAGCTAGTTTGACTATTAATTTAAGTCCTGGAGCTTATACTATTATTGCAAAGAACTTGCTGGATGGCACTTCCTGCACTAACTCAATTAAAGTATTATCTACATTAACAACAAGCGATTTTACTAAAGGATATTTAGATAATCAGCAATTTTCAGTTAAGGTAGTTAATGGAGCAGGCAGTCCCTCTGTAGGTACTAAAGTAAGTTTCACTATTCCAGGTAAGACTTATACTATGATTACTAATAATCAGGGTATCGCTACTTTGCCTATTAACTTAAGAGCAGGCACATACAGTATTGTTACTTTGAATGAGAATGACGGTTTAAAGTATACCAATACTATTAAGGTAGTAACTGGGCTCAATACATATATTAAGCCAGGCACTGATTTATCAAATGATAAAATCACTGCTACAATATATAATAGCTTAGGTCATACAGTTCCTAATTTAGCAGTTACTTTAACTGTAGGAGGTAAAACTTATACTGGTACTAGTGACAGCAATGGAATTGTTAGATTTACTAATACTTTAGAAGACGGTAGTTATAGTGCTACTTTTAAATTTGCAGGAACTAGTGTATACAAAGCATCATCAAACACTACAACAATTAATATTTTTCATGGTAAACAAGTAATTTTTGAGGCAGGTCCTACAATAATTAAAAACGGATCTTCATTTAGTGTCACTGTTAAAGATGTAAACGGTAACCCTATATCAAATTTAAAAATATACTTTACCATCAATGGTATTAATTACAATGCTGTTACTGATAGTAATGGAATGGCTAGCGTAAAGGTTATTGCAAATACCAATACTGTAGCTGTTTCATATGCTGTTAATGAAACAGGGTATAGTAAGAAAACCACTACATCTAATGTAAGGGTGTTTTCTTCAACCAAACCGAATTTAAGTACTAACACCAGCACAGTAGTGTATAATGCTGGTGGAAAATTCTATGTCAAGCTTTCCGTAGATAACATACCTTTACCTAACCAAAAGATTACACTTTCAATAAAAGGTAAGGATTATGTTGTCATTACTAATGCTGAGGGTTGGGCATCATTACCGATAAATCTACTTCAAGGAACATACGATATAATTTGTAAGTTCAATGGAAGTTCAGATTTTGAAGAAGTCTCAAAGACTTTTACTCTCCAAGTTATATCAAGTTCAAATACCAATATCAAATATCTTGGTGGAGTAGAGTATGTTAAGGGTCAAAGCTACTTTACAGTATTATTAACTGATGAAAACGGTAATGTTTTACCGAATCAGAAAGTGATTTTCACTGTAAAGACTGCAAGTTACACTAAAGTAACCAATTCTGAAGGTGTAGCTTCATTGCTTATTAATTTAGCTCCTGGTGTATACACCATAGGATATAAATTTGAAGGCACTTCCCAATATAAAGCTAGTCAAGGTTCTAGTCAGATTAGGACTGTTCTTACAGCTGGTAACGGATATGGTTACTGGTTATTCGGAAGAGATATGCCTAATGTAGATTTAGCAAGCCTCGCAAGTCAAGGAACTAACAATATTTTCCTCAATAGCTATGCTATTGATTTGCATGGTAAAAAAGCTGTTACTGATTGGATTCAAAAAGCTAATAGTTATGGAATAAAAGTCCATATATGGATGGAAGTATTCTATGACGGTTCATTCATATCACCAGTCTTATCTAATGGTAATCTTAATTATCAATTATTCAATGAAAAAATTAACGAAGCTAAATCATATGCAAGTATCTCTGGTTTAGCAGGAATTCATTTAGATTATCTTAGATTCCCAGGAACTGCATATAAATATACAAATGGTGTAACTGCGATTAACACTTTTGTTCAAATGTGTACAGAAGCAGTTCATGCAGTAAATCCTAACATTATCATGTCTGCTGCAATTATGCCTGAAAAAAATGCCAATACTTATTATTATGGTCAAGACATTTCAGTTCTTGGAAAGTATTTAGATGTTATTGTTCCAATGATTTACAAAGGTAATTATGGACAGCCATCAAGTTGGATTACTGAAACCACAAAATGGTTTGTTGACAATTGTAAAGATGCACAAATCTGGTGTGGTATACAATCTTATAAGTCAGACAGCAATACTGCTAAGTTATCTGTTTCAGAACTTGCTGCTGATGCAAATGCAGGACTTAAAGGTTCTGCTGCAGGTGTCATGATTTTCAGATATGGTATTACCAATTTCTTAGACTTTAAAACTCTTAATGACGGGTCTAATAGCGGTGTTACTGGAACAAAATTTACAAGATCTGAAATTCAGGACGGAGCTAAATATTTAAAGGAATATATGGAAGCAAATGGTGCTTTACCAAACTCTATTAAAATTTCCAATAAAGTTTGTAGCGTTCCACAATTTCTTTACTTAATGTCTTTATATGTTTCCAATAAAAATCAAAATGAATTCGCTATAATTAACGTTGCAAATCCTACAAATCCAAGTGGGGACGCAATGCGTAAAGAGTTCAAGCAAAATGATTTTACTTCTACTGCAGGAAGTATTGTGAATTATATAGAAACAAATAAAAAAGCTCCAGATTATATGTCTACTGCTGTAGGTAACATGAAGTATCATACATTACTTTACTCATATGCTAAAATCATCAATTATGTTAAAACCACTGGTGCTATGCCTGCATACGTTTATGTGACTAATATTATTGATGATCATAAAATATCTGTAGTAATGTATCCTTCAGTAGCTACTGACAAGTACCAATATATCAAATATAGTGCTACTTGGTACAATTACTGTCCAAAATGTGGATATTATGGTACTTTACAAGATAATCCTAAACATACTCCTGAAGGTGAATTAACCTGTTCTTTCTGTGACTGTGATTTCTGTGGTGTCACTGGTAAGGAAAAACTTTTATCTTCACAAGTTTATTTAAAAGGATTTTCTGCTCCAGTTCCTTCAGGCTCAGGCAGCACATCAAACACTTTTTCATTAAGTGATATACAAGCGGCAGCTAAAAAGATTGCTGCGGAGGGTAAAATTCCTTCTGAAGTGACTGTAGGAACAGTAAAGATATCTAAATCAGAATTCTTATACTTACTTTCAGTGGCAATAGAAAATATTGGTGCATCTAACACTCAAAATATTAAATTAATTAAAGTTGATAATTGCCAATTATCATTTGGTGATGCTCTTTCATCAAGTTTAAATAAAGCCCAATATTTAGAATTAGCAAATAGGGTTGCTCAATATATTGTTAATAATGGTCAGGCTCCTAATTATGCTTCTTCTGCAGTTGGCAAAATTAATTATAATGAATTAATCGATTCTTTTTCAAGAATTTTAAGTTATTATAATGATAATAAAGTAATGCCTCTTACAGTTGCTATTAAATGGAGTGCTGGCGGGGCTTCTAATTCAGTATCTGGATTGGCTAAATCATTAACAAATGGTTTGACTACAGAGACTCAAAAAGCTACTGCATTATTCAATTATGTTAGAGATAAAATTACATATCAATTTTATTATGACACTCAAAAAGGTGCAGATGGGACTTTATCTTCAAAATCTGGTAATTGTTGTGATAAATCTCAATTATTAGTTGCAATGGCTAAATCTGTTGGTTTAACTTCTAGATTTGTCCATGGTAAATGTACTTTTAGTTCAGGTTTATATACTGGACATGTATGGGTTCAAATTAAAATCAATGGAAAATGGGTTAATGCAGATACTACCAGTTCTAGAAACTCATTTGGAGTCATTAATAATTGGAATACAAAAACATATACATTATTAGGATATTATGATACACTTCCATTTTAAGGAAAATTGATTTCTTTTTCCTAGGGTAAGTGCTTTATTTGAGGAATATTCATTTCTTTTTCCTCCTATCATATTATCCTTACATTTTAAGGAGTTTTTTCCTTAAAATTTTTCTTTTTTTAAATATCTATCTTTTACATAGAATTTAGGTTAACCAAATATATTTATATGTTAAAATTTAATATTATAATAAATTTGGTGGTTGTATGGAAAAAGATAATATTAGCGAGAATATTGAGGAATATTTAGAAGTTCTTTATCGTAATGGAAGTAATAAAGAACAGGTTTCAACAACCAAACTGTCTAAAGAATTAGGTATTGCACCAGGTAGTGTAACACAAATGCTTAAAAAATTAGAAAAGCTTGGTTATATTGAATATATTCCGTATAAAGGAGCTTCTTTAACTGATGAGGGGATGAAGATAGCTCAAAAAATTACAAGAAAACATAGAATTCTTGAGAAATTTTTATCTGATGTTCTTAAAATTAAAGAAGAGAATGTACATAGTCAGGCATGTGAAATGGAGCATAGTTTATCTGATGAGGCTGAAAGGGCATTGTGTTTCATGTTAAATCAACCGGATTTATGTCCTGATGAAAAGATTATCCCTGCATGTAATTTTAATTTTAACAATTGTCAAGATTGTATTGATGAAAAAGAATTTGACAATGTTTTAATGAGAGAAAACAATATTTTATCACTATCTGAAATTAATTCAGACATTGTTGGCACTATTTGCTTTATTAGAGGAAGTCGATTTTTTGTTGACCAGATTAAAAGTTTGGGTTTAGATGTTGGGTCTATTATTAATTTTAATAAAGAAGATGGTATTATCTCATTAGTATCTAATGGAGATGTTGTTGAAGTTTCTGACAATTTATTAAACAATATTTTCATTAAAATATAAGCTTATTTGTTAAAATGATAATTTTAAATGCAGTATTATAAAAATATGGATGATGAAACTCTTAAATTTAAATATTCTCTTCACTAAAGATTATTAAATTAAACAGTTAAAAACAATATTTTCTAAAAAGTAGGGATTGAAAACAAATGAAGGAAGCTAATAAACTAAAAGCACAAAAGTTAAATCAACAATTGCATGAATTAGAGAATAGTTTAATGGTTTTTAATATAGAAAATATTGTGAATCAAATATTTAATCAGGATTTAGATAAGAATGTTCGTTTTTATTTTGATTTAGATAAAAAAGAAGTATATACAAAAAATAATCCTAATTATAAAACTGGAGATCTTTTTTTAGTTGAAATTCCAAGAGTAACTATTAAAAAAGCTTTAAAAAGTGGAAACAAAAAAGATTTTTTAATCGATGATTTAGAAAGGCATTGGGGAGATGTTTGTAAACATACTCTTTTTAGATATGCCTGTAAAAATGAACTAAAAATGCCAAAAGAAGCTGTCGAATATGAAAATATGCTTGAAAAAGCTCAAGCTTCTAAAAATTATTTTGAAGGGGATTTCACTCCAAAAATTATTGATGATGATTTTTCTAGGGAAAAATTAATTTCTTATTTGGATGATCTTGATATTGAAGAAGAAGTAAATTCAATTTCTGGTCTTTGGGCAGCTTTTGCATATATGTATGGTGAAGAAAATAATTTTTCACAAGATGTTGATAGGAGTTTTGCTTACACAGTTTCAGCACTTTTAACTGGTGTTGGAAGGGCAACTGGAACTCACATGATATTTGATGAAGATAAAATTGAAAAGACATTGAGAGATGAAGCTATAGAAATTGAAAAAGAAGACCTAGAGAATCATGAAAAATATAATAAATTCTTTTTTAAGATATTTAATTTATATAAAAATAACATAGAGGATTATAGAATATCTAACTGATTTATTTTGATTGATAGTTCTTACGACAACTTTTAAAATTTATTGCTATTTTTATATCATCTTTTTGTTTAAGATTCTCTTTTTAATTCTTTTAATACAGATTCTGTTTTTTGATTGTTATCTGCACTTTAAAGTAAATTTTAGAATTCCTATTGGAGTTCCTAATTATTAAATAATTATTTATATTAATTAAAACATAATTTTATTATTT
>OGXX01002109.1_pt1 | contig 18655 bp, 14 predicted proteins | sample 1576301 | NCBI WGS metagenome assembly OGXX01 (sample SAMEA3541469, study PRJEB24748) | human gut metagenome | biome: human gut; feature: human-associated habitat; material: faeces | place: China | collected 2012
CCCGAGGGGTCAAATCCCGCGTGCCCGAAGGGGTCAAACGCACGCGCCTTTTCCATCCGGTTCCACAGCAATCCAGAATGGCCAGAATGTATGGTCCCACGCATTGTCGGTAAACATGAAGCGCTGCGAAAAATCCTTGCCCGGGAAAGTGGCGTTGAGATATTTTGCTATAAGATCGCGCACGGTTTCGACCTTTTCATTTGCATTCATTTTTCTTCGTCCCGTTGGGGGAAGTTTATCGCTCTGTTTTATCCCGTTCCTTATAAGGTCATCCATTCCCTTTCCCCAGAAATCCTTCACGAAATTATCGATTTGATCATAATGATCGCCCTCTAAAGTCAACCCTTTTACACCATAGTAGATGCCGATGTTAGGATCATTAACGCTGAATTCTATCAGGAATTCATAAGCGTGTGTTCCATCCACACTAATGAGTGGATATCCCAATTTATATTCAATCTCATTAGCCGCAGGAATTCCAAGAAAACTGTCATCACGGCGCCACCCCTGCAACGCCTCGACCTCTTCCTCAGTAGCATTGACTCCTTTAAGGATATTGTCAATACGTCGCAATTTGGCAATATGGTATTGGCGCGCATGCCCACGGATAATATTTAATATCCGATCCCATTTATCTATTTCTTTATGATTCTCCATATTTTTGATAATTATATTATTCAAGCTAAATCCATGAGAATTTATCTCAGATTTTGCCCTATTTTCACTTGATTTGAGCCGATATATTACGACATTGCTAATCTATCCATTTGTCGAATCGTGGTGCGAACATGTCGATGTCGCGTTGTGGCAGTCCGAGTCTGCGGGCTTCTGTACGCCATGATTTCATGGCTGTTTTTACCTCGGTGATTATGCTCTTGGCTTTGTCGGATGAAAGTATATATTCTCCGGCGGATGCCAATAGGGCATCGAGATTGGATTCGCTTGTGGAGCGGTTAATCAGCAGGCTTTGATTATCGGCGAGAGTCGGGTTTATGTCATAGGCTGGAGAGAGTTCCCAGCCTTTGCGAGTCAAAAGAAAGCCATGATTGCGGAAGTGGTCATCGGTATTGCCGACAATGATGTAGAATGCCACGCGGCGAAACAGTTCCTCCAAGTTTTGTTCGACATTGCTTCCATGCTGAACTATGAAATCTACAATGTCGGTGTAGCCGTAACCGGTTGAGGCATTGTCGCCGTCGGTCAGTCCGAGCAAAGTCAATGCGGAGGCGAAATGTATTCGTTTCCCATCACTGTTCCTGTCGAAGCGTCTTGAAAGTAGAATATGATAATCTTCGCCGTCGATTGTCCGAGTCTCGGCAACATTCAGTCCGGCTTTTCGCCCCATTACATGACAGAAATGTTCCCATTGGGCAACATCGTAATCATCCTTGCGCGATGGAAATTTGGCAACCGTCAGGCTGCCATCCTCATCAATGACAGAAGCCTTAGGTCTGGCACCTCCGAGAGATGTTCCGGGGTGCAACAGTTGTGCCAGCCATTTCTTTGATGGCAATAGGTGTTTCTCCTCGCTAATTTCAATTTCATGCGCTGCCCGCATCAGTTCTTTGACATTCGCCAATGGTGGCACTCGAAGACTTTCCTCGCAGTTGATGAACTTTCCTCCGGGAGTTTCGGTAAACCGAAAACCACCCATGCGGGAAGCATCGTCAATTCCCATCAGATAGTCGAAAGAAGTCAATCTGCGCACGGCTCTCTTTTCATCGACGGATGCAATCTGCTCCCGACGGTTCAGCAATGTGCGTCCCCAGCGGTCGGGTAGAGCATCCGAGAAACAAGCGAAAATATCGCGCTCCGGTCGGGTGTATTGGATGCCGGTATAATTCTGCAAATCCTCACTGAGAAAAACATCGCCATATTTGGCAAGCCACTCTTTATCATACGAAAAGTTGTAAGTCTCGTTGCCGCGCACCGAATCATAGGAAAGTTCACCAATCAACTGTGGCGTATCGAGCCAGTCAAAGTCCCCGTAAACAAAAATGCTTCGCATTTTGATAATTAAAAATTAGAAATGAGTAATTAGCAATTATTTGTTGTAGAGTGTTTTGGTTATGGATTGGAGCAATCGTATCAATTCTCGACAATCCGCCAACATGCTTTCGGACTGAGTCTTTGTTATATAGTCTTCATCTCCAAGTAAACGAAGCCAAAACCCGGTCTCACCGGCTTCCTTTTGAGCAATAGAGAGTTTACTGGCAAAGTCAGCCTTAGTTTGACCATACTGGCCTTCTGTAATATTTGCTCCGATACTGGTACCACTTCTAAGAAGTTGTTTGGATAAAATATATTCCTTCTTCTCTTCGCACAGATATTTATATAATTTCACACAACGTCTTACAAATGCATAACTTTTATCTCTTACTGCATTTTCTGATTTCATACCTATATTTATTGCTAATTGCTAATTTCTCATTTCTTACTGGCTCTTAGTCTATGCTTGAGCGAGAGATCTTGTAGGTTCCTGCCAAGTGTGTCTTCCTTGGCAATCAAAAGAAGATCGTCGTCAAGTTGCAGAGCATATAGAACACGAGCATAAATGCCGATTGAAACTGTCGGAGAGCCTTTCTCAATGCGATTCACCGTGAGAGGCGAACAGGTAGCACGTTCAGCAACCTGCGCCATCGAAAGGTTGCGACGCAGCCGGGCAAGCTTAATCTGCTCACCCATAAGAACCATTTTCTGCTCCAATTTCCGGGGCAACTTTGTCCCCATAGTGTTCTTTGCCATACTCAATCTATCTTTTAATACCGCAAAGATAGCAAAAATATTTATTATATGATATATTGAGCAGTGGATAATGGACTTATCTTAGTTACTTATCTCTCTGACCTATGACTTTAATACTGTGTTACTATGCCGATAATGTTACTTGGTGACAGGTGTTATTTCAGAATAATCCATCGCCCGGTTTTGTCAGAACCTTCTCTCGCAATGTAGCCAAGTTTTTTAAGGTCTCTGGTTGCTCGTTTAGCTGTGGATTCTGAAATATGAAGCGTCTGCATTATTTCCGAATGTGTAATCTCCGGATTGTTTAGAATGACTGTATAAACTTTTTGCAAGGATTTCTTTAGTCCTTTTACAGTGTCATTATTTGCGTTTGCGGTATCATTTACAGTGTTACTTTGGGCATTTACAGTGTCATTTTCTTGATACTGCAAAACTCGGCAGTTGAGATTCGCGATATGCTGACGGAGCATAACGTCCTGTGCTATTGTGGAATCGTCATTCTCACGGCTGTCAACTAATGACTGGATATATTCTCCCTTATTTTCATTTCTGACTATAGAAGGAATTAGTCCTAACTGCCGTTGAATCATATTCATCACCAGTCGGGTTGTTCGACCATTGCCGTCAACCCACGGATGAATGGTTACCAGCCGGAAGTGGGCTTCAAAACTAAGACGATAACATGCCGCGATATTTGCCCTATCCGCATTGGCAATTTCTTCATTTAGCCAACTACAGAAATCGTCCACGGCGCGTGGAACCTTATTATATGCAAGATAACTCCTGCCGCCGATGCCGGCACTGACATTACAGAGACGAAACTCGCCCTTAGATGAATCGAAATGTCCGGCAATCATGGAGTATTCGCTTCCGGTTCGCCGCATAACGAGTGCTGCCAGTTGTTGCAATAACAGAGGCGTATATGTCGGATTATCAGTCGCTAACTTGAAAGCATAAAGATAAGCGTCCTTCAGGTCGACATTCATCATCTGCTCGGTCAGTGATCGTCCTTTTGCGGCAATACCCTCATCGAAAAGAAGCTGGTTTTCTATTTCGGTGACAGTAGAGCCCTCAATCGCCGTGGAATGGGTCACGATGGAATATAGATAGAACTTCTGATAGTCCACCTGATCCTCGACTCCCGAAGCCCGATAAGCATTCAGAACGTCATCTATCTGTATGTCAAGATTCTGAGCCATAATTTATTACCCATTTGGCGTTATTTTTGGCACCGGTGCGGGTCAGTAATCCTTTCTCTTTGAGTGCGCGGATTATGCGGTCGATTGTACTTTTGGAGAGGCGAGTGTTGGCTGCTATGACCGTAATGGATATGTTTGGATTGTCCTGAATCTGTCGTATCACAGCCATTTCTTTCAGCGAAAGCAGTGAGGATAATGACGTTTTCAAAACGTCATTTTGAGGTTTAGAGACTTCGCTTTGAGGTTTAGCCCCATCCCAGCGGATATGCAACGTGCGGTTGCGGAGGTCAGCAGGGATGCCGAATACGGCGAAATTCATAAATCGCTCCAGCGGCTCGAAAGTGCGGTGAATACCTTTGGGGATATTCTCGTATTGTGAGCGGACGAGAGCATTGCGGAAGAACCAGGAATGTTTCTCAAAACTCTCGTTATTTACCTCAAAGCCAAAACTTCTGAGATACTTGATAAGGAACACCGCAGTCGTGCGGGTGTTGCCTTCGCCAAATGCATGAATCTGCCAGATGCCTGAAATGAATCGTACGATATGCCTGATGGCCTCAGTAGAAGAAACGGTGCTGTAATCGAACTTCTTCTCCTCGCCGAAGTCATAATTCAGAAGTTCCGACAAAGACCCCGCGCTGCCATAACTGATGGTATCGCCGTCAAGAATCCACTGATTCTTAGTAATGTTGTATGTGCGGAACTGTCCGGCATGGGGTAGCACGTCTTTGAAAAGAAATCCATGAATACGCGACAGTTCCATAGGAGAGAATGTAAAAGCCTTCTCAGCCAAAAGAAGATTGATGCGGTCTGCAACCCGGTCAGCCTCAAAGGTACCATCGGCTTCTGCAGTTTCCCGAACCGACTTCTGGCTATAATACTCCTCAAGCCGCTTGCCGACTTCCTCGCTCGAAATCTTCCCCTCGATATTAGCTTTAGCCTGTTCAAGCAGAAACTCCGATGGCTTCAACCGGTCAACATCCTGCAAGCCGATAGCCATTGACCAGTTACGCGCACGCTCCTCCACTACCGGTTCCCCAGAAGCAAGATACTGCACAAACTCCTTATATCTGTCTTCGTATGGCATAACTCGTGAATACTACTATCGTTAAAGTGAAAAATAATATTCTTTTAGGCGTTTGGCAATGAGAGTTCTTCTTTGAGAAAGAAAGTCGGAATAATCAGCAAGAGTCATTTCAGAAGTGTCCATCGGAATACAATTCTCTTCCATATTCTTATGCAAGTCTGCGATATTTGTTATACCTCCATACTTACATTCTTCGCCATTGCATTGTTGGTTTACAACATAACTAAGATAGTCCGAAGGCGCCTTCTTACCAATCTTTATGTTTATCTCAGATTGAACATAGGAATAATTGGCAACTTGATTGTATTGACCACGTGAGAATCCGTTGTCCTTAAGATACTGGCGGGGGAAGATATGATGTACATCTCCTCGTTGTTCAATCAGGTCTTTTACCGTTATATCAGTTGATAGGAACCCACGCACTCCCATTTTGCACTGTGATGCAAGGAACACATTGAACACTGGACTACTTGCCACAGATGTATCAAGTCGTTGAAGCAACTCGACATCCCAAAATGCATCAGACAATCGTGCGTTTTCAACATCTTTGAGAAAATCTTCAAACGGGCGTAAGTCTGTTTGCTTTATATCATAGTCGAACTGAGATTCCGGACTGCTGCTATATCGCCCCGTGAGGAATGCCATCACAATCCAACGGCGTACATACTTCTCAATCTTATCAGGAGCGTACTTCTGAGCTCGTAGTTTTAGGTAAAGAATGTAGCCAAAGTTGAGAACATTTTGGGAACGAATGAGTTTCGTATGGCAAAATCCTGCAGAGCGGACTATCATGATGAAACGCTTGAAGTTTGTTTCATTAATAAAGTCCATCACTCCGGCTTTAAGCTCACGGTAAGTGCTCTCCTCTATGCTTTGCTCAAAACCGCGTGTCTCGAAGTTTCTACCTGAGAGTAAACTCACAAGGTCGCTCATTTTACCTCTGCTGAACTTATAGGTAAATGCAACACGTAGGATGTCAACATACGAGGGGTCATATATGTCATCGTTCTCGTTGCGTAACCAACTTATCGGCTGGAAATATTCCGAATTGACAAATTCCGTATCGTTCTCCTTAAGTTTACCATAAAACTCAGGCTTTACAGCGAGGTGACTGAAATGGTCGATACACTTTCTAAGAAGATTTCCTCCATACGATTCATTGGCTGCAATCTTAGACATTACGAAGTCTGCTTGACTCAATGGCACTCCCTGACTGTTGATGCGGATGAAAATTTCTGTTACCGCATCTATATCAAGATTTCCTGCGAGTTGAATCACTCCGACCTCTTTCTTCTTAATATCTTTCAACCCATCAAGAATATCCTCAAAACGGTCTTCGCTCATATCAGGGTTCTGCTCACAATAAGAGTCGCGTAATTCCCTCAATCTTTGTTGACCACTAAGATAAGGGGCTATGTCAGCTATCCATGTCACATCTTTCTCAATTGCCGGATTGCTTACCTCAAACTTCTCTTCTTTTGGATTAAAGGCAATCTTAATGCGGACATCTTCATAATCAGTATTTTTAACGGTATGCCCAAGTATTGCTGCTGTTAACGCAGTTACACGTTGTTGTCCATCGATTAGAATCTTCTTACCGGTCGAGGTCGTACCATCTTTTAGTTTCACATCCGGATTTTGCCAAGTAACGATATAACCGATTGGATAGCCCTGATAAAGGCTGTCTATGAGGTCGCGCACTTTTGCGCCATCCCAAACGAATGGGCGCTGAATCTCCGGTATAGCAATTTCCTTGTTATCAACATAATTAAGTAATGCTGAAACGAGGTAATGGTTTACTTGATATTTCTGTTCGATATCCATATTTCAAATGTTTAAATTTACACTATACAGATTCTCAACGTAGGAATCTAAATCTGCTTGACTAAGATTTAATATGATGTCTTCCTCTGCTTCTATAAGCTCAGGAATCCCGAAATTTTTTACATAATTTTTAGCAAGGGCAAAGTAGTTCCCTCCATAAGGCTTGCTAGTATGTTTAATATAATACCAAAAGACGGAGGACTGTAATATCCGACGTAACACCATAAGTTTTCGACTTGAATCGCTCACTATGGCATAACCATTATAGAATAGTAGTGTTTCGTCTTCTGTCAAAACAAAGTAGGGTTTATCAGCCAAATAAGGAAAGAGCAGTTTCTTCCCTATTATGTTTAATGCTTGAGTACGCCCAAAAGCATACCATGAGGCATATGTTCGCGATTCCTTATCTCGTTTTTTTAGAATCTCGTAGTTCTTACGCAAGTATTCCAGAGCATGCGGATATTTGAGTCTCATTTCATCTTCACCAATAAGCACAGGTTTGTTATTAGTATCCAATATATATGGGAAAATTATATATTCCAAATTTTCAACTATATCAGAATCAGTTTTTAAGATATTGGGTTTGATTGCTTTCCGACAGATGTCCTTTTCTATTTTATAATCAGTCCCTTTGTCTTCAAGAATAAAATATTTCTTTGTTTCTCGTATGGGAGTAAACAAATAAATATCATTCTTTAATGTTGCAAAACCATTTTTTATGTCAAACAGTTTGCCTAGTGGCGTCCCAATAGATTCTATTATTCTAATATTGTTTGTCGTGATTGGATTGCATAGTGTCCATCCTGCGAAATCATCTAAATTGCCGTATTCTATACGTATGAATTCTTCCGGAGAAAGACTATTTAATTCATGGCTATTTTTTTTGCAATATGCGATATTACCCTCAATCTTAGAAATTAGGCAAATGCAAGTATAAGTTGAACGTCCTTTAAAAATTTGTTCGGAGCCAAAATCTACCATCTGTAGATTATAACGATGCTCGGACATGTAAGCTCTAAAGGCTCTTCCGTTAAGACTCCTATAGAAATTATTTACTGTAATGTAACCAAGAGTTCCCCCAGGCTTTAATGCCTCTATAGCTAGTTGGAAAAAGGGCAAATATAAATCGGTTTTACCAGTGGAAGCTACAGACCAGTTACACAAGAGATGTTTGCTCTCTTCTGAAATCTTTGAAGAACTAACATAGGGTGGATTTCCAATTATAACATCGAGACCTTGGTTTTGTGCAATCTCATCGATTGAGCAAATATTAAAATCCAGCGAGTTTGCTTGATATAGGTTCGGCTGGGCAACGATATCTTCATTATAAGATAGGCAGAGTAAGTTTAGTATAATTCTCGTTCTGTCTATACTATAAGAAGCGATATCAACACCATAAAAGTTTGAAATTATTTCGTGTATGGGATTTCCAGTCTTTTGATGTATATAAAGAGCAGCTGTAATAAAAAAACCACCACACCCACATGAAAGATCTCCAATCTTAATATTTGATAGTTCTGTATCTGAATATCTTTTTAAAGCTTCTTTAACAATATATTCTCGTATGTATAAAGGAGTATATACAGCTCCATTAACCTCTTTCTCGGCAGGGGAAATAACGAATTCAAATAGTTCAAGAATATCTTCTATTGATAGTATTACATTATATTTTCTAAGAACATTAATAAAGTCTATTAAATATATGTTTTGATTTTCTATATAATCTGATAGGAAACCAGTATTTAAGGTGTCTATGTTATGTTGACGTAGAAAGGTCATGATAATAAGACAATCAACGAATTGACTATCTTTACCATCACAACATTTTTTGAAATATGTCAATATTTGTCTGTTCAGCATAGATGAGGGCATAATAAACTGCTACTTTTCCATTGGAGTTGACTGTCATCACAATCCCAATGAGACGCAATATTCAAAAAATATGGCTTTAGAATCTTATTTTTTGCTTGATTATATAAACGGCTAAATAGTGGGTCCTTTAGATATTCTTCGAATACTCCCTTACAATGAAAATTCGTCAAATAAAAGCCTATCCCAAGTACAATATCCATCGGATAATGCACGAATCTTGGACTATCTAGATAAACTAGTTGCCCCCAGTTAAAACGAGAATTACTCTTGCCAAGATGACTGCTACCGTCAGAAAATTGCATATGATATAATGGATGATATTCATTCGATTTTTTGCCACCATCCTTGTCGATATGCCAGCAGATGGAATAATTTACATTGTCTTTTTCCCCATATATTATAGTTGCAAAATTATATGAAATAAAAGGGTCTTCAAGTTGATTCCAATTCTCAATATTACAAGTTATGCTACAGTCTATCCGAACTCTTAAAGTTGTTATTCCTTGAGGTTCGATATGTCGATTTAACCCTAAAGGCAACACTAAATTTGATATAGTATACCCCCAAATTGGATTCCCATCTTTTAAGCCAGCGTCTTTTGCTAATTGGGTTGCAGCCAATCTGAGAGGTTCCAATGCTTGAGTTGCATTCCTAAATTTCCTTTGTAGGAAAGCATGGAGTTGAGATAATTCTCTTGCTCGTTGAGCTTTGAAGTTACTTATTTGAGATGGATTCATTTTAAAAAGTTTTCTCTATTAGTTTTAAAACGTTCCAATTCTGACTCCTTTACAGTAATATTGTCGTGATATGTATCCCGTGCAATACCCAAAAATGAAATATATTTAGCGTCTTGCCACGGCCTAAGTTCGTATGATTCATATACTTCGTACCCTTCCATTGAATCCAATGGTTTCTTTGTAGCTTCACAGATAGTATCAAAATATGAGCTACTTGCAAATTTTAATGGTGCGGCTGGTTTTATACCGTTAAGACCATAACTTTTAACTATGATTTTTACACGTTCCTCTGCGTTTAATGATACCCAAGATGCTCCTCCTGATATTTTTTGGAAAAGATCATTTAAGCGATGACTCCAAAACCTCTGCCATCCGCTGGCAAAGACACCTGTATATCGCAAAGATGGCTTTAGGATTTCAAGCAACTTGAACCATTCGGGTGATTGATCAATGTCAATACCTAATCTAGCGGCCAATGTCTTTTCTTTAATTAATATACCTGGGTGTTGTAGAATATCTTTAATAATAAACTGAGCATATTCGTGCGGCGCATGTTCCTTTCCTGATATAAATCTGTCGAAAATACGAGAATCGAAATCCCTAATTTCCTCATTAGGCAGATTGAGAATGGTTGTAAGATTTCCATCGATAAGAATAGGATATCCTTCCACGAGTGAACACATTTTAGCTCTCACCTTCTCCCATTTAATATCCTGACCTTTTACAAACTTATAATCATATAAATCATGGGATACTTTATCTGCATTGTACGTACGTTTTAGTTTCTCATCAGTAGAACATAGTATAATTGGAAGACTTTGCAAGGTCTTGTCTGATGCTAAGCTTCGTATATGTTGCGCAACAGGGGCAGCTGTAAAATTAAGTCTATTCTCCCCCTCACCGTTGAGGCAAAGATCAATCAAGATTCCATTTACATTATTACTTGAAACAGACAGGCGTATTTTATCCGTTAATGAGTCGAAGGTTTCACCACGAGAAAGATTTAATAATTCAACACAGACCTGTTGGGTATCATTGAGTCCATGAATCAATGAAGTGATTGAATCATCCTTCTCATCATCAATATAAATATAATGCGGAATGCTCATACTGCTTTTATTATAGTTTGGGAATTTCTATTCTAAATGTGGTTTTATATCCGGGAGCAGGGCTTTCTTTAAGACGAATAGATCCATTATAACTAGATAATATATCTGATATTATTTTTAGACCTAAACCTGTTCCTGTATGTACATCTATATCTGAACTATTTTGTGAAGCGACACCAGTTGTAGTTACAAAAGCATCAAATATTCTATCTTTGATAGTTGGATCTACTCCACATCCATTATCAGAGAAATCAATAAATATGTTTGAATTATTCTCCCCACATTCAATCTTGATTTGACCGGAATTCAGACCACTTTTCCTAATTGCTTTTTTAGAGTTAGTATACAAGTTAAATAGAATGGAAGCCCATTCTGAAGGATGCATAGGTACTGTAGTCATATCTGATAGCAGAATGATATCATCATCTAAATTGGTATTTATCTTAATATGAGCTTTTAAAGCATTTCTCTCGATGATATTTAAAAACGTACTTATTCGTTCTTTAATATGGATTGGCTCAAGATCTCTACTCACATTTCTAGATATACTTTTGTCGAAATAGAGAGTATAACTAGAAAAAGCATCTACATTGTTTTTTAACAGTGATATTCGCTCCTTTGCGGCTTTATCATCTGTTAATAAGTCGTTTAGATGTGATATCTCTGCATCAAATCCTGGAAGGTAATTTTTAATTTCATGTACGAATTCCCCGATAACTAAACCGAGAGCAGCAAAAATACGCAACATATTATTTTCATCAATCAAAGCCTGCGTTTCTGAAGAATCTTCATCTAGACCTTCTGATATTTTTTTTAATATAGTGCGATACTGCTGTTGTCTATCATTATCTGAGGCTTGTTCAGAATCTTGTGTAGACTCTAAGTCGGTTAATATTTTTAGATCCTCTAACCCTTCTTTAATTTTCTCCTTACCTCGTTTAGACCAATTTTTCTGGTTTGCAGTCTGTTTTTTCTGACGAATTGAAGCTATTTCAAGCCCAGCCGAAATTATGGCACGATACAAGAAATCAGTCATTTCCTGATATGCATCATTTTCTATTAGCCCTTCTCGACTGGATGTCTCTTCAAATAACTCCGTAGAAGAATCACCAATCTCTACAAATCCAAAAAAACTTTGATTCTGATGAGGGAAAATATATGTACGTCTTCTTACGGATTCATCTAATCCAATCCAGTCGTTCCCACTTTCTCCATAAGGAGGGACTCTAAAACCATTACGATACAACTTAATTCCTCCGGATTCATTCCCTAGTTTCTTTACATATGAGAATACAGATTTTGGGATTAGGTCGGAATCGTAAATAAAATAATACGTTTTAAAATAAATGTTATGAATGTGAGAAAATTTAGAGGAGTGATTATCTCTATCTTTACCAATTGGTTGATATACTGCATTTGTAACATCCAGTTTGGAACTGGTCATACGCCAAAAGCCATTGCCGTTATGATCAATATAGCCCTCTATCACTGCCAATGCGTGATTATAGAATGCAGTATGTTCATCAATTATACAGTTACTATCTGAGATAGAATCACGATAAAGTTTTGCTTTAAACCCAGGATCATTACGTTCTTTATCCCATTTTTTCCTTTCTGAAGATAATGGTTCAGGAATAAGTAGATTCTCAGTATATTTATATGCACGTTTAATGGCCGCATCAGTCCAACCATCATTTAAGCAATCAATAATAAGCGTTGTCCCATTTTGCTTGGTTTTGGGTAAAAAGTCAATAGCAAAACTTATATCGGACAAATTTCTATCAGTTATAAATTCATCCCATTTAATAAAAGCTCGAATGGCTAAATCCGTATCCTCGGTTTGCGTTATGATGGTCAGTTCACGACCAAGACGCTGAGTTGAAAATCGACCAATCCCTTTTCGTCCTGCTTTACGACGTTTGTATTTGAGAGAAACTGGATTGTGAATTTTGTCAGAAGATGATATTCTCATAAATCCATTTATAAGCTCTTCATAAGACATTCCGACACCATCATCATCAATGATTAGAGTGCCACCAGGCTTTAATGCATTTTTAAATACCAAATCAACTTTTGTAGCGTCAGCATCATAGGCATTTTTAATTAACTCTGATATCGCAGTTTCTCCTTTTCCGACAAGTTCTTTCCCAAGCCGATTGATGAGCCCGGCATCAACACTAAAACGCACATGTTCAGAATCCAACTGAGCAAGCTCATTGGATAAAGCTAATATTGCAGAATAATCGGGTTTCTCGGCCTTAAGAAATTCTGTAAGCTCTGTTTTTATTTCTTGCTCTGTCCTCATTACTGTTCTTTTAGTGTAATTATTGTTTCGTCGCCGCAGATGTTGCGGATTTTCATGCGGAGAGGCTTGGTGTCAGCATGGATTGTACCATCCCAGAAATCTGAGGTCTTGCGGCCATTGATTGTGACGGTGCTGTTCTTTTCGATTTTAATCTCTGAATCACTATGCCACGGAGCATTTTCTTCGGACGCAGTGCAGTCGAGTGAAACCATCTCTATGGCTTCAAGACCCTCAAGACTAAGTTCGATTGGCACAAACTTTTTCTTTGAGTTAGCCATAGCCTTTTGGTTGAACTCGTTTATCTTATGGCTTACGCGGTCACTGTAAAATCGGGTGATAGCAACGGTGAATACATCCACCATTTTAGTCGGATCTTCACTTATGGTGTACTCGACATCGTCCTGCAGAATTGCATTGTCAAGCACCTCCTTAAGATCGCGGAGTTCTATCACTATGACAGTGTCGTTGTTGTCCTTGATGAAGTCTTCGAGTTCTTGACGGTCAATAATATCAACATAGTAAATGATGACTCGTTTTGTTGTTGGCGGTAACTGCGGCATAGCATCATTGATGATACGGTTTAATGTAACTATGTCGAGAACTCTTGATGAAGAATCCATCAAATCAGGCACATATACCGGCGATGAACCGTATGTTGTGTCCATAATGCTGCCAATCCACATTGAACCGATTGACGGATCAACTCTCAGACCGGGGATGATACGAGTGATTGCGTCTTTAGTTTGAACAGGATTACGGTAGAGCGTAACACCATCTTGCACTTTGTTGACTGCAAAGCTTGCTCCGTTGGCTTTCAGGCGGTCGCGTGCAGTCTGTATGCTATTGATGTTTATATCAGCATGTATAAATTTACGATTCAATTTATTTGCAACGGCGGCTGTAACGCCACTCCCGCCAAAGAAGTCGGCCACCAACATTCCCTCATTGCTGCTTGCTTTGATAATGCGCTCAAGCAATGCCTCAGGCTTTTGAGTGGCATAGCCTACTCGTTCATCTGCTTGCGAATTGACTGCAAAAATATCAACCCATAAATCTTGAGCTGGAACACCTTCCATTTCATCAAGATATTGTTTATATCGAGGGGTTCCATTTGAGGTATAATAAAGACGATTTTCTTTCTCTAAGCGCTCCATCGTGGTGAGTGGACAACGCCAATATCCAGATTTACCTTTCCAGACATAAGAATATCCTGAACCTTTCAAGCCTTTCGCAGACAAGTCCCTGTCCAGATACTTACGTCCATTTTCATCAACTTTATTATAATATCGGTCAATGTAATCTTGACTATATGGAACCATCGGAATTTCAAATAATGGCTCACCTATTGAATAATAGAAGATTGAATCGTGTAGATTTGCAAAGCCAGTACTATCATTATGTGCGGTTGAGCGTTTCCAGATAATTTCATTTCTGAAGTTGTCCTCTCCAAAAATCTCGTCAAGAAGAATTTTTACATAGTGACCTATATGGTAGTCAAGATGCACATATATAGAGGCATTTTCACTCATGACTGAGCGGATTGCCATAAGATTCTCATACATCCAGTTAAGGTATTTCTCCTTATCCCAGATGTCGCCATACATTTTTTCTTCAAATGCCTTAAGCTCATCATCCTCAAGTTCCTGTTCTGCCTGTTTAATGGCCTTTGAGACAAGCGGATTCCGTCGGATATAAACTTTCTTGGCATAATCGGCACCACTGGCAAAGGGTGGATCGATGTAAACTAAATCAACCTTTATTCCTTGCTCTTTAAGACAGGCACATGCTGAAACACATTCGCCGTGGATTATCATATTGTCAGAGTTGCGGTCTCCGACATGTTCCGTTTCAGTTACCTCATAAAGAGGCATTCCCCGAACTATTCGCTCGGTTACTTTATCGCTCTCTCGGTATTTGAGAATGCGCTGTGTGCGGACAAAGTTGTCGAGCACAGCCTGACCAGATACCGTAGAAGGGAAATATGGAACGTATTTTATAGCCATAGCCTTATCTGCTTAGAAGGAATGAATTGATTTTGTTAATTGTCTTTTGAAGACGTTCCTCTTTTGTAAGCGTGTCTTCAATATAAAGGAACTCAAACCGAGGATATCCAATTGTTTCGTTATTGAGTTTGATAAAATATTCATCCATGAATTGTCTGCGCGGAACGAATTTGCCGGCAAATCCTTCGCCCTTAGTTTCGATAATTATTACTTTATTGATGGTATTATCGGAATTGCGAGTGAGCATAAGGAAATCCGGATAGTAATAGCCATTTAATTTCCATGCTCGGCCGCGTTTCGTATAGCAACGAATTCGGAAATCAGTGAGTGTGTCATCTCCATTGAAATAAAACTCAACACCAGGAACGGACTTTATATGATTAATTACACTACACAGATAATCTTCTTCCAACTTACTGTCAAGATGGTAAGGAAGATAATGGTATGTGCGGTCATTAACTGATTTTTCGACATCAGGTAACGGCAGTCCATGCTCAATAAGATATTTTCGGATTTCTTCCGATATTGTTTCAACAGGTTTGCTGTCTTGACTCACAATCTCCGCAACCTTTTCTTGAGACGGAGCGTAAATAGCGGTTTTATTGTCTTCAATTGGCGACTTTAGAGCATTGACCTTAAGCAATGCTGCTTCTTCTGGTACTAATTCTTCCTTAGTATTGAAACTGCGTCGAACAGCAAAACAATTTCTTATGTCTGAACGGACTTGGCTTTGATCAATATCAGAATTGTAGATAAGCGTCTCGCCATTCCTGATAGTGATTCTATCAAACAAGAGTTTTAGTTCAGCTTCATATTGGGTGAGTGTATTTATGGACAGCAGTCCGAGGCTTTCTTTTACAATCAAATCAAGCCAAAGACGGAAATTCGTTATTTCCGTCATACCGTATCTTACGGCACTTTCAGATGCGGTATTTGACTGGTCGAATCCCTGAGTGTAAATTATAGATGAGCCAATATGAGGCAATTGATATGACCTCAGATATTCACCAATGTTCGATACCTGCGCGGTTTCGACGGTATTGTAGTTAATTTTTATTTGATAATAGTCGATTGGAGGCAATTTTAATCTCTCCATACGCGAAAATCGTTGTATGGTGATGATGTCATCTGGCTTTTTACCTCCAAATTCGGTAATTGTTGTATATTGCTGTTCCTGTAACTGTTGATTAAGCTTTTCCGCATTGAATTTATTGAGCCAAATCAGGGCTGTTTCCCTGTGCGCATTATCAACTTCTCTCAGACAGCGGCAACTAATCTGCAATACCATGTTCTGCGGACAGGCGTTACGTTGAGATAGAATCACTCCCGTAAGGCTTTTGCAATTCCATCCCTCGCGTCCAATACCGACTAATAAGATGATTCTCTTTTTAGACAATGGTGAATCAAGGGTAGAGAACTCAAATTGAGCATCTTCATCTACCTTATACGAAGAATTGCCCTTATGGTATTTCAGAATTGTATCTGTGGGATTAATTCCCATTTCAGCACAAAGCGCGTATGCAGCGGGATAAATTTCTTCTTCCAGCACGGCTATTGAGGGTGCATAGACTGCGACTTTTGCAGAAGCTCCGTTGGAGTAGACGGTGTCGGCGTAGCTGTTGAAAAACTCTCGCAAACCTCGACTTATAATTTCTGTTGAGTCAAGATTGGAGTGACGAACAACAGGAATTTTCAGGAAGTTGCCGATGCCATTTATCAACGGATAGAAGGTTACCACATTTGCATACTGTGTGCATTTGACAGAGAGATCATCTGTAATTTTAATCTTTGTCGCCGGATCCATGTTAGGAGTTCCCGAAAATCCAAGTACAGAGTTTAAGTTGCTCTGTTCCATCCATTTGTTTACAACCTTGCGTAGCTTTTGGTCATCGCTGGCATGGTGAACTTCGTCAATGAGTATGCACAATCCGGGAATGAGACCAATTTGCTCTCGCAGTTCATTCGCCTGCAGTGTGGCTTCGTATTCTTTGCGCTCTTCTTCAGGTAATGATTTTAAAATGGATACATCAATATTGAAGTCTTTGTCAACTCTGTCAAGAATAACTTTCTCGGCATTCGTTACAGCGATCAATCCCATAAGATTCGGTTTTGCAACCTGCATACTAATTTTTCTGGCATTAGGATTCTTCACTATATTGCTTTTTGAAGCGGCAGAAGATTCCTGTAGCCATTCGTATTGAATCAGATTTTTCAGCTGTGATGCAACCGGGTCAGGCAGAATCCATAATGGATTGAAATTCTGGATGTCTCTAAGACTTGGTACAATCGAAGATTTCAGGCCCGAAGGAACAAACAGAATGAAATTATGAGCGAATATGGGATTGTCAGGCTCTGCAAGGGCAAAATAAAGATTTAGATAAATCAAAGCAGCCATCAAGTAGGTCTTGCCGGCACCCATAGGGATGCTAAACAGATAATCCGGATAGCTGACATTGGAAAACAAATCTTTGATTACACTGACATAATCAATTGAATCCGGAGACTTTTTAATAGCCTCTAAAATTTTAGGCGAGTTAACATTGCCATTTTCATCGGATATGGATGCGTATTCCCACAATGCTAATGCGGCAGGATTTGATTCAAGAATTTCCCGCGTTGCTTTATTGACCTCCAGGTTGTCAACATTCGTGGAATTAAATTTACCGGATGCGAACAACTCCCATAATGGACGATTTTGACATTCAATCTTAAGGAATAAATACGTTTTTATAGACTCAATCTGAGCATCACGCATCTTGTGCTGATGTTCAATATAAGATATAAGATCAGTAATGACGCAACTCGGAGAGCTAAGCCATTCATCTCTTTTTTTCTCTATAATCTTATAGAACATAGCGGATGCTTTATAATTCTACAATTTTTGTATTGAGCAAATCATCAACATTAACTTCCAATAACTTGGCAATCTTAACTAAAGTCGGTAAATCAGGCTGAGAACTATTTGTGCACCATTTTGATACGGTTGATGGATTCACATTTAATTGTTCACATAACCATTTATTTGTCCGTTTCTTTTCTGCTAAAACTACTTTTAATCGGTTTATATCAGTTTCCATGTCGATAAAATTTGTTATCCACTCGCAAATTTAGTGAAAGTTTCGCAAACGGCAATGAAATATGCTGAGAAACATAAAAAATGGGCTGCGTCGTAATTAAGAGGCTGTTTAAAAATCAATGTTAAATTTGAGGCGGCTGTCTTACAGATAAAATTCATTTAAGGCAAAGGAACATAGCGGGCTATGCGACTGCGCCGCCGATGAATTTTAGCGTAAGAAAGCCGAGCGGTTTAACAAAAGACTATTCAGACAGTTCAAAGTGTAAACCAGACTTAAATCCGGCTGTTTAAAAATGAACGGATTGACTCGCATCTCCGGGCATATATTTCCCTTTGGTTCAGTCATGAAGCCCGCTTCACTCCTGAACCCGCAGGAAAATCTCTGCTCCGGATCTGCGACCTCAAATTAACAGTCATTTTTAAACAGCCTCTAAAGAAAAATTGCGATTTTTTTCGTGCCTTTATGCTAATTGTGGTGAAAAATCGTTAACTTTGTAGCCTGATTTGATGCGGGCCCCGTATGGGACGCGCGGATGCACGTAGGGGCGCCATTATCCATTATGGAGTGCGCCCGCAGAATCATCCCTCCGCACGCCCGCAACAGACCCTTCACGGGCAACTTTTATAGCAAATTATGAAGCTCTTACAAACCAAATTGTCGCGCTACGACGCACCGCAAAAAGCCAAGGCTGCCGGAG
>OGXX01002116.1_pt1 | contig 18624 bp, 17 predicted proteins | sample 1576301 | NCBI WGS metagenome assembly OGXX01 (sample SAMEA3541469, study PRJEB24748) | human gut metagenome | biome: human gut; feature: human-associated habitat; material: faeces | place: China | collected 2012
CTTCTACTTTTTCTTTTATATTTGGTTGTACAATTGCTTCGTCCACAATAATATTGCTTTCGCTGACATTTACATTCATAATACATCCCCCTTATAAACTTGCTCAAATACAACTTTATTATATATTATAACTCTCTTCTTTTCAACCTTTTTGTGTCATTTTTCGATGTTTTTTTACTAAAGAAGTCTAAAGTACTATTGTTTTCAATACTTGAGACTTTTCTAGTAATTTTTGCATATTTTATTTATTATATCCAGTCTTTTTTATTATACTTTCGCTTACACTTTTTACTGTTTCAGATGGTGTATAATCATTTTCTCCAAATGCTTCTTTATGTAGTTGTGTTACATTGCTTTCTAGTGTAACTGGTATTCCATACCATCTATCCATTGTTATTCCTTTTGTTTGATATGGCCATCCAATGCTTTCTCCTACTTTGTATTTTGCCATACTAGGTACCATTGATATAATATCTCCTGTTGTGATGTTTGTATATACAGATGGTAATATTTTATCTGCAAATGCATTTATTTGTGCTACATTTTTTGTTTTTAGTTTATTAAACATTGCTTCGATTACTGTTCTCATTCTTTCTGTTCTTTTGTAATCTCCACCTGCTGTGTATCTAATTCTTGAGTATGATACTGCTTGTACCCCATCTACATTATATGTTCCTGCTTGTGTTATGTGGTTTGAGGCTTTTCCTGTTACTTTTGATGTTTCATCTATATATCCATTTATATATTTTGTTTCTTCAGCTGTTATATTTAATGTTACTCCTCCTAGTTGGTCTACTGCTTTTGCAACTGAGTCGAAGTTTACTGTTACGAATTCTTTTATGTTTAAGTCTAAGTTTTTGTTAAGTGTGCTTATTGCTAGTGGTGCTTCTCCATATGAGTATGCATGTGTTATTTTATCTAGTCCATGTCCATCTATTTTTACATATGTATCTCTATATACTGATATTAGTTTTATATCTCCTGTTGAGTTATTTATACTTGCAATTATTATACAGTCACTTCTGTTTCCTATTCCATAATCATCTGATCTACTGTCTACACCAAATATTGCAATATTTCTATAACCTGATAGATTTTCTTTTGCTTCTTGTGATATTCCTAAATCTTCTTCATTTAAATCTATTTTTTGCATTTTTCCTAATTTGTTATTTACATACCAGAACATTGCTCCTACTAGTATGGCTAATATTATTACTAGTGTTAAAACTATTTTTCCGAATAATTTTAATTTTCCGTGTTTTTTCTTTGTTTTTGATTTTGTTTTTTGCATATTATCACCATCTTTTCTAAATGCTTTTGGTATTTCTTCCTCTTCTTCTATTCTTTTTGTTTGTTTTTCTCTTCTTCCTTCGCTGTGTTTTCCAGCCATTTTAAATCGCCCCTTTTTCTTTTTTATTTTATTGATTATAGTTTATTTGGATTCAGTTAGTATTAACTTGATGCCCATCTAAACATTTTTATATCATTATATTTTTTTAGTACTTGTTTGTATTTTTCATATTCTTCGTCCCACAGTTCTTCTGGTACTTTGTCAAATGCTGTAAATATTTTTTCTGCTTCTGTTAAGTATATTACTTGTTCTTGTGGTGACATTGCTTGATATTGTTTTGCGAATTTATTTAGCTTGTCTAACATTTCGTTTGCTTCTATAAAGTCCCAAAAGTCTTTTACTTTTAGTCCTAATAGTTTTATTTGCATTACTGCATATAATACCAAAGCAACTACTATGAATATTAATACATATACTATTGCTAGTAATCCCATCTTTCTACCACCTTTTTTGGTTTTTTTCAATTGTGCATTTTAATTGTAACATATATGATTTTTTTTTGCAATTTTTTTTGGGTATTTTATTATATTTTGTCGTTATTTTTTTATTGCATCAAAAAAAGTGCCTATTTTTAGCTTTTTATAAGCTTTTAGGCACTTTGATTTTTACTGTTTTTTTCTAAAAAGCAATATAAAAATTGTTATTATAGCAATAATAAGTAATATTGATAATGCACTTATAAGTATTTTATAGTTTTTGTTATTATTTGTTATGTCTTTTGTTTCATAATATTGAAATGTTCCATCTTTTTTGTCATATTTATAATAATTATATTCACCATCGTTTAAATTCATTGCATATACAACAGCAAATCTATCATCTATTTCGTATGCATTATATTCTTGGTCATCTATTATTATAGTTGTTTTGTTATAGTTATTTAATTCTCCGTCTGTAATAAATAAAGTTAACAATTTTGATGTTGTTTCATTGTATATTTTATAAGTATTATTGTTATATACTGCTATCATTGTTTTTCCATTTTCATCTTTTATACCAATTATTGTAAGTTTAGTTATTGGGCTTTCTAATGCTGGTATGTCTATTTCATTTATTTTTATACTTGTTTCTTCATATGAATTTAATTTTGGTAGTTCTTCTCTATTTTCTATTACAGTATATTCTTTTTCATTTATTTTTATTTTAATTGATTTTCTTTCCTCTTGTGTTTGTTCTGTTTTTTCTTGTTCTTCCTCTTTTTCTTCTTGTTTATTTTCTGTTACTTGATTTTCTGTTGTTGAATTTGTCTTATCTGTTTTTTTATCTTCATTCTGTTTTGATGTTTGTGTTTGAGGTCTATTAGTATTTGTATTTTGATTTGGTTTTGACTGTGGTTGTTGATTTTGTGTTGTTCCTCCATTTTCTGTGTTTGGCTTTGAAGAAGGATTGCTTGGAGTTGGTGTTGGAGTGGGTGCAGGAGTTGGTGTTGGAACTGTGGTTGTTTTTGCCGTTACTGAAATTGTTTTTGAAGATGATATGTCTGTATTTTTGCCATCTTGAGTTGTTACATCTCCTGATACTTTAATATTTATACTTCCTGTTCCTTTGCTATTGCAAGTAATACTAAATGTTTTTGTTGTATTTAATGCATCTTCTGTTGCATCTGCATAACTTTTTGTAACTCCATCTGTTGCTCCAGATGCTGTTATTTTTATATTCCATGCGGCAACATTTGATATTGTAACTTTTACAGTAACATTGTTTCCGCTTTCTACTGAAGATGGTGCACTAATTGATACACCACCAGCAGCCAATACTACTTGTGGGAATATTAGCATTATTGCCAATATTAATGTTATATATATTTTTTTCATACTTATCTCCTTATTTTATTGTTTTATATTATTTATTCCTAATAAATGTTGTCTTAATTTTAACAAATCTGCTGAATTTATTGTGTTTCCGTTAACTAATGCTGCAGCTTTTTTATTTGCTCCTTTTAATTCTAATGTACCTATTAAGTGTTGTCTCATTTTTAAAAGGTCTGCTGAATTTATTTTTCCATCTCCATTTATATCTCCGTATATAACTACTGTATATTTTTCTGCCCCATAAGAAATTTCTGTACCTGTTGATATGATATTTGTTGATGTTTTTATATTAATATCTTTGTTTTGTAATTTGTTTTTTATGTTATTTATTGTTTCTCCAACAACAAATCCGTTAGTAAATTCATTTTCTATTTTATAATTTGCTTTGGTTAGATATTCTTTTAGTGTTGTATTGTTTTGAGCTTTTGCAACTATTGTATATGAAAATGTGTTGCTTATTCCTCCATATGTTACGGTCACATTGTATTCTCCTGGTTTTGTTGAATCAAATCCTGATATTGTATAATCTTTAATTTCTTTTTGTTCTTTAGTATAATTTGCAGTTACTTTCATTCCTGTTACATCTAGTTTTTCGCCTACTATATATGTAGTTTTTTTAGGAGGTACTATTGATAGTGATTTTAAGCTATTTACTGTTTCTTTTTCTTTTACAACAATAACTCCATCTGTTTTTCTTCTTAACATTACATAGATTTTATTTTTTATTGATGTTAAACTTAAGTTCCCAGCACTTGCAGCATTGTCTACATTTTTTCCTTCTTGTTCTATTTCTTTTGTTTTTTCATTGTATGCATATAATATTGTTTTTCCATTTTGTGTTTCTGAAATTTCTGTCGCTAATATATAGAGATTTCCTTGTGATACTGTTACTTTTGGATCTCCTAATTCTATATTTGTATTTATTGTTTCAAAGTTCGTTCCATCAAAAGCAACCATTCTCATTGTTTTATTATTTGTATCACTTCCTAATACAAAATACATTTTATTATTTAATGAAACAACATCATATTGGTTGGCATTCATTGTATTTGGTATCTCTTTGAATTTTTTATCTTGTAATTCATATAGTCTTATTTTGTTATTAGCTTGTCTACATGTAACATATGTTTTATTATTTATATTTTCTATTGCTGTTGTTCCAATTAAGTCTCTAGAGTTTCCTTGATAATAAATTCCTACTAATTCAAATTTATTATTATTTAATTCGTATAACGATGCTTTTTGACTTTCTGTATTTACCGTTAAATATATTTTGTGATTCAATATTTTGTATGCATATGAACCATTATTATTAACCATTTCTGTTACTTTGTTCCATCCATTACTATATTTGTATAATATAATTTTATCAAAGGTTGATACCAATAAATATAGTTCATTGTCTAAATTTAATAAAGATGCTTTAGTTAAATTATTGCTGTTTTCTATGTTGGATATGTTTATGTTTGTCCATATATCTTTATCATATGTATGCGTATATATTTTATTATTGCCAATACTTACTGTATAAAGTTTATCATCATATGAAATTGTATCTATGTTTTTTATTAAATATTCATTTTCTCCTGTTTCATCTTTAAATTTTGTATCTTTCCATATGTCATAATCTGCTACATCTGGTATTGTTACATCTAATGTCATTGTGTTGCCTTTACTACTCGATATGTTTTTTATGACTATTCCAGAGTTTGTTCCATCACTATATGTTAATGCACCTTTTGTTATATTTAGGTCACTTGAACCTATTGATGTTTTTCCAGCTTCTTTTGAATATGCTGCATTATAGATTTCATTTCTTAGTGTGCTATCATCTTTTTTTCCAGACTCTTCTCTAAAAACATATATTCCTGTTTTTCCTTTGTTATTGCTTAATCCTGTTACTGTGGTATCCACTCTATATATAATAACTCCAGAATGTCCAATTACTCTGTCTAGATGATCCATATCTTCTGATTTTTTTCTAAATTCTACTACAAATAATTCATATTCATTTAATGGTGATTTCAATATATATGCTTGATTTCCATTTGGATCATCTTGTGTATTTAATGTTAGTGTTTGGCTAGTAGTTATTGTATCAATTGTTAGCCAATTTGTGTATTTCATTCTTAAATATGCTAATGGATATGACATATTTCTGCTTACTCCTCCCATTATATCCCATGTATATACAGGATATGAGCTTGGTGTAGATGTGTATAAGTCTGGATATCCTAATGAATGTAAAAATTCGTGTGTTATTACTCCTGCCCCATTATTTTCCAATGTATATGTATTTAGCATATTATATGTTCCTATCTTTTTGTTTGACCAATTTTTATCTGCTCCATAATCGCTTTTATGGCTTACAAATGTTGAATTTGATTCTGCTAATGCTGTACCACCTTTTAGGATTATTGATACATTGTCTATAAAGCCATCATTATTATAGTCTATAATTTCATTTGTTTCTTTTATTGAATCTACTATGTTATCTATTATTTGATAATCTAAGTTATTTTTGTCTAAACCATCACTGGTAAATGGTAATTCGAAGGGTATAATTTTTGTTCCATCATATTGTGGAAATATGTTTTTTAGGTTAAATTTTCCATATGATACTTTATTTAGATATCCTTTTACTGCTAGTTCGTTTGTTCCATTGTACATTTCCATTATTTTAGCAGTATTTTTTTCTAAATATTCTTTTCCTTCTGTATCTCCTTTAAAGTATGCTAAAAAAATTACATTTGCAAAGTTTTCTTTTGGTTTGTCTGATGATTTTGCATATGTAAATAAAGGCATTATTATTGCTCCTATCATTATAATAATTAATGCTAAATTTGTTATTTTTTTCATATTTTCTGTCATTCCTTTCTTTCAAGGCACAAAATTCGATTGAAAATATTGTATTTTACAATTATTTTTCAGACTTTTCCCCTTTTTTATTTTCTTATCTTAAATATATCATATAATATTTTTTTCGACAATATTTTTTAAAAATTATTTTTTGTCATTTTTTTACATATTTAAAAAGTGCCTATTTTTAGCTTTTTATAAGCTTTTAGGCACTTCGTTTTTTATACTTTATGCATTTGCTTTTAGTTTGCAAATTTCATAATTCATTCTGCTATGTTCTAATGCATTTTTGTTTTCGTAATCTCTTAGCATTTTTATTTGTTCTTTGTAATTTCTAGTTTGTCCATCTAATATTTTAGCTGTATTTATATTTATCATTATATCTACTTTTTCGTTTATTATTTCTAATGTTGGTTTTATTACATTGAACACTTCATTTTTTAGCACACCGACGTCTTCTTTTACTTCTTTTAGTTCTTTCTTTAAAGTTGTAACGTTTGTTTTTAGTCCTGCTACGTCTTGTTTTAATTCTGCAACATCTTGTTTTAACACTGTTACATCTTGTTTTAATTCTGCAACATCTTGTTTTAATTCCTTTATGTCTGCTTTCATAGAGTCTAGTTTCTGCAATACTATTTTTTCAAATTCAGCACTCATACTATCCCTCCTTTCCTTATTTAATTTCCTTTTCTTTTCTCTTTTGCTTCTAGAATAAAGTTTAAAGTTTGAAGCAATAATATGAATTTCGAATTAAATTTTCATATTGAAATCAATTTTTTGAAGCAATAATTTTTATACTTATGTATAAAAATATAACTTAAAGATTAAAAAGGTATGGTTATATATTACCACACCTTTTTTCAAAAAACAATATTTTTCACAAAAATTTCACATTTTTATTATTTATTTTCTAATCTTTTTTCATTTTCAATTATTGTCATTATTATTTCAACTGTTTTCTCAAAATCATCATTTTTTATAACATAATCATATAGTTTTATTTTTGATTCTTCATATTCTAGTCTTCCTAAACGGATTTGCATTTCTTCTTCTGTTAAATTGTCTCCTCTATTTTCAAGTCTTCTTCTTAATTCATCTTTATCTACTTTTAAAAATATTGTAACAATTTTTGTGTCTTCTTTTAATAATTTTACTAGGTTTTCTGTTCCGTTTACTTCTATATCTTTTACTATTATTTTTCCGCTTTGAATTTTATCATTCATTAATTTTCTTGATGTTCCATAGTAATTTTCGTGGTGTAAGTCATATTCATAAAATTCGTTGTTTTTTATTTTTTCTTCAAATTGTTCTTTTGTTATAAAATGATATTGTATTCCTTCTTCTTCTCCAACTCTTGGATTTCTAGAAGTAAAAGATGGAAGTGATTCTACTTCTTCCATTCTTTTTATTAATTCTTTTTTTATTGTGTCTTTTCCTGCTCCTGAAACTCCAGATAGTATTACCAACATTTTTGTTTTTCTCCTTTTTGATTTTTATTAGTTTTCTTCACTTTCTTCGTTTTGTTCTTCAGTTGTTTCTTCTGCTTTTTCATTTTCTTCAACTGCATTTTCTGAAGTTTCTTCTTGTTCATCTTCTCTTATGATATTAACTTTTCCTTCTGCTATTTCGTTTGCAGCTATTGTTACTGGTGATTTGTCTTTTATTTTTATTAATGGTTCGTCTCCTTCTGCTATTTGTCTAGCTCTTTTTGATGTTGCTATAACTAATTCATATCTGTTTTTTGCTTTTGTTAATAATTCTGTAACACTTGGTTTTATTATCATTGTTTATACCTCCACTTTTTTATTAATTTTCATCTGTTAATTGTGCAGATGCTGCTGTTAAGTCTTTGTCTAATCTTCCTGCAACTGTTTCTGGTTGCACTGCTGATAAAATTATGTGACCTGAGTCCATAATTAAAACTGCTCTTGTTCTTCTTCCACATGTTGCATCTACTGCTGTTTTGTTGTCTTTCGCCTCTTGTACCATTCTTTTTATTGGTGCTGATTCTGGGCTTACTATTGCTACTATTCTTTCTGAAGAAACTATGTTTCCAAATCCTATGTTTACTAATTGCATATAACTCAATCCTTTCTATTCTATATTTTGTACTTGTTCTCTTATGTCTTCTAGTTGTGTTTTTATTTCAATAACTCCATTTACTATTTCTAAGTTATTGGCTTTTGAACCTATTGTGTTTGTTTCTCTATTCATTTCTTGAATTAAGAAGTCTATTTTTTTTCCTATTGGTTCTTCGTTGTTTGATGTTATTAAGTTTCTAAATTGAAATATATGACTTTTTAGTCTTGTTATTTCTTCTTCTATTGAGCATTTATCGGCATATATTACAACTTCTTGTGCTAGTCTAGATTTGTCTACATCTTCTGTTTTTAGTATTTCTTTTATTCTCTTTTCTAATTTTACTACATATTCTTCAATAAGTCCAGTAGATTTTTTAGATATTTCTATTATTTTGCTTTCTATTTTGTTTATTCTTTCTAATAAATCTTGTGCAATTTTTTCTCCTTCTGTTTTTCTCATTTGTGATATTTTGTCTGTTGCTTCTTGTGTAAGTTCTATTACTTCTTGTTTTATTTTTTCATCTTCTTCATCTACTTTTATTGATAATATGTCTGGTAGTTTAGCTATTTCCATGACTTCTATTTTGTCTGATATTTGTTCTTCTTGTGCTAGTTCTTTTAGTTGATTTATATATAATTTTGCAAGTTCTTTGTTTATTGTTATGTTTCTGCCCTCTTGACTACCATTTTCATATGTTATATATACATCTACTTTTCCTCTTTTTATTTTTGATGATATTTCTTTTTTTATTTCATCTTCTAAGTAGCTTAATGTTTTTGGCATTTTTATTATTATATCTAAATATCTATGGTTTACACTTTTTATTTCCATTTGATATTCTCTTTTTTCTTTTGATAATGTACTTTTTCCAAAACCAGTCATACTTTTAACCATTGTTTTTTACCTCTTTTTTTGTTTTTTTCTTAGTTGTTTTATTTTCTTGTTTATTTGTTTTTTCTTTATTTTCTATTTCTTCAACTTTTTCTTTACGTTTTTTAGTTGCTTCTTTTTTTATAGGTTCTTCTTTTTTAACAATTTCTTCTATATCGCTTAAACTTTTTTCTACTTCTTTTCTTCCTTTTGTATATATAACAATTGATTTTAAAACAAAGTATATTGCAAATACATATGATACTGTTGATGAATATGAATTAAATTGAAATTTGAATCTATTTGTAATGTATTCCAAAGTAAGTACAGCTGTTGCCAATACTAATACTTCTATTCCGTCTATTGCTTTTACTCCATCATCCTCTTTATAAGCTTTTTCAATAATATAAATTGCAATAAATAGAAAAATCATTGTACATATTTGAATTCCCCTTCTAAACAATTCTTCTCCAATTTTTTCTGATATTAAATTTAGAATTAAAAAATAAAATATTACTATTATTGCTTTTACAATATTTATACATATTGCTTTTATGTATTTTTCATCAACTTCTTTTTTCTCTTTTTCCATATTTCCTCCTAATTTTCTAGTTCGTACATTATTATACTTAAAACATTTAATGCAACTGTTTCTGTTCTTAGTATTCTTTTTCCTAATGTAATAATTTTTGCTCCGCTTCTTTTTAAATTTTCTACATCTTGTTTTTCTAATCCACCTTCTGGACCAATTACAATCCCTATTTTTAATTCTTGACTTTGATTATTTATAATTGTGCTTTTTATTTGACTTAGTTCATTTTTCAATGAATTGTTTTCTTCATTTTCATATGCTACCAATACTATATCATAATTTTCTACAATTTCACATAGTTTTTTAATATTTATTACATTATTTATTTGAGGAATTATATTTCTACCACATTGCTTAGCTGCAACTTCAGATATCTTCTGCCATCTCTCAATTTTTTTATTAGCATTTTTTTCATCTAACTTTACAACACATCTTTTCATATCAACAGGAGTTATATCATATACTCCTAGTTCCACAGATTTTTGTATAATATACTCCATTTTATCAGCCTTAGGTAGACCTTGAAAGATTGTAACCTTTACATTTGATTCAGTTTCTTCTTGTATCTTTTGCTCAATATTACACCATATCTTATCTTCATTAAACTCTAAAATTGAACACAAAAAGTTTTCGCCAGTCTCACTATTACATATTTCTAATTCTTCTCCAACTTTAGCTCTAAGCACATTTCTTATATGCTTTACATCTTGACCATTTATTACAATCTTACCATCATCAACTTGATTTTGTCTTACAAAAAATTTAGGCATTATAAGCTCTCCTTTGCTCTCATTTTCTACACTTTTTGTATTTTATCACACTTTAAATTTATTTTCCAGTCCTTTACAAAAAAAGAAAGCAGAAAATTCTGCTTTCTACTAATAATTTTCTGCTTTGATTTCAAAATAAGCTTTTGGATGGCTACAAACAGGACAAATTTCTGGAGCACTTTTTCCAACAACAATATGTCCACAATTTCTACATTTCCAAATTCTATCTCCATCTTTACTAAATACTAAACCATCTTCAACATTTTCTAATAATTTTAAATATCTAGCTTCATGTTCTTTTTCAATTTTTCCTACTTCTGTAAACAAATATGCAATATGGTCAAATCCTTCTTCTTTAGCTTCTTGAGCCATTCTGTCATACATATCTGTCCATTCGTAGTTTTCTCCTTCTGCTGCTGCTTTTAAGTTGTCGGCTGTTGATTTTATTTCTCCACCTTGTAATAATTTAAACCACATTTTAGCGTGTTCTTTTTCATTATCAGCTGTTTCTAAGAATAATGCAGCTATTTGTTCATATCCTTCTTTTTTCGCTTTGCTTGCAAAATATGTGTATTTATTTCTTGCTTGAGATTCTCCAGCAAATGCTTCCATTAAATTTTTTTCTGTTTTTGATCCTTTCAATTCCATACTAAAACCTCCTAATTTTGTTTTAAAGTATATTTTCAACTTTGTATCTAATTTTATTTCACTTTATCTTTTTTGTCAATAGATTTATCTGGTATAAATTCGTTATTTATTTTTATTCCTTCTGTACCGTTTGTCAAATCAACATATCTGCTTGGAAATATTTTCTTTATTGATTTTACTTTTTTAGTTACTAAATTTCCTAAGTGTTTTATATAACCATATCTTGCATCAACAGCATTTATACTTTTATTTTGCTTTATTATTTCTGATTCTCCTGTTTCTGTTAATGGCATAAATAATTTTGTTGATAACTTTTCTCCTTTATATTTAAAATCTTGATTTCCTTCATATATTGGTATAATTGCACTATTTTTTCTTATTTTGAAAAATTCTTCTATTATGTCTTTTTCTGTGTGTAACCTTAATGGCATATTGAATCCTGGATAATCGATTGAAATTAATATGTGTCTTTTGTTTCTCTGTATAGAGTTTTTGCCATCTTGTGTCTCTGGAATATAACCCCAATTTGTAATATTTTTATTATGTTCTATATCTAATAATAGTTCTTGTATCATTGATGCTTTTGTTTTATATATTACCCCTTCTATATTCCTTTTATTTTGGCCATAGCCAACGTCTTCATCTAATAAATTTTTACTTTCTGGAATTTTGTCATCAAAATATTCTTTATATTCTTTTTGAAATTGTTTTGGTATATTCTTTAAATTTATCAATCCATATGAAAAAGTTTCTTCTTGAATTGTTTCTTGAATATTATCTTTTATTTTGTAGAAAACTCTGTCACAAATACTTCCTTTTTGTAAAACATTTTTTATTTTTTCTTCATCTAATTGTATATTTTCGTAATTTTTCCATAAATTCAATGTGTCAAATATAAATAAATTTTCTCCAAAGTTCATAGCTTCCTTTGTAAATCTGTTTTGCCAAAAAGCATTTAAAATTGCTAATTGAAGTGGCTCTAATTTGTCTATGTACTCATCTGTAAATATTTTTTGTGCATCTTCTTCTGTATATTCCATTCCTGTCATTTGCATTTTTTCATAATCGTTATTTTGCATTTCTACATATTTATTTAATTTGTTGTATTTTATTAAAAATTCTCCTGCTTTTTTAAATTGTGCCTTTTGATTTTTTATCATAAATTCTTCTAGTTCTTTTTCTCTATTTTTCAAGCCTTTGGCTAATTGTTCTTTTTCTGTGTTTTCCGCAAAAATTTCTAAAAATTTTATAACTTCTTTTCCTGAAAAACTTTTTTCTAGTTTTTCTTTATACATTTTTCTTTTTTCTATGCTTTTCTCTGCCTGAATTTTTTTATACTCTTCTATTAATGATTGACTTATAAATTTTCTTTGCTCTCTAATCCAATTTAATTCTACACAAATTTCATTTTTTTCAAATTCTTCTTCTTTTCCTTTAAGACTTCGTACATTTTTTTCAAAATCTATTTTGTTTAAATCTAAATTTTTTACCTTTTCATATATCTTATCTAAAATATATTTATTATTGTTTACTGTTTTTATTGCTTGAACTTGTTTTTGAACTATTCCTGTTCCTGATATTTTTAAATAATCATATAACATATCATTATATTCTTTACTTATTTTTTCTTTTAAGTCTTCTCCATATATGTTTTCTTCTTGACTTACTTTATTTATATATTCTTTAAACTCTTCTATATTTATTTTCTTTAATCTAATGACATTGCTATTTTCATCAAATTTTTCTTTTGCCTTTTTTAATTCATACTCAAAATCCATTTGTTTACTCACTTTCTTAATATATCTGTTCTATTATACCATATTTTTAACATTTCGACAATATATTGCAAATCAAATTTACAAACTCTAAAAGTAATGTTATAATGTTTGCATAGGAGGAAATTAGTATGATTGACTTACTTTCACCTGTTGGCGATTTTGACTGTTTGAAAGCTGCAGTTCAAAATGGTGCCAATAGTGTTTATTTTGGTGCAAATTTATTTAGTGCTAGAGCTTTTGCATCAAATTTTGATTTAGATGAATTGAAAAATGCAATACAATATGCAAGGATTCGTGGTGTTAAAACCAATTTAACTTTAAATACTTTAATTAAAAATGATGAATTTGAAGATGCTTTTAATCTTGCTAAAAAGGCTTATGAGTTTGGAATTGATGCTATTATTGTTCAAGATTTAGGTCTTGCAAAAATGCTTATAAAAAGTTTTCCAGATTTAGCTATTCATGCAAGTACTCAAATGTCTGTACATAATTTACAAGGTGTCCTTGAATTACAAGAGTTAGGTTTTAAACGTGTGGTTTTATCTCGTGAACTTTCTATTGGAGAAATTGAATATATTTGTAGAAACTCAAATGTTGAAATCGAGTGCTTTATTCATGGAGCTTTGTGTATTTCTTATTCTGGTCAATGTTTATTTTCTAGTATGATTGGTGGCCGTTCTGGTAATCGTGGTAAATGTGCTCAACCTTGTAGACTTCCTTATAAATTATTAGAAAATAATTCAGTTATTGATAGTGGCTATCTTTTAAGTACCAGAGATATTTGTGGTTTGGATTTCATTCCAGATATGATTAATGCTGGTGTTACTTGTTTAAAAATTGAAGGTAGAATGAAAAAGCCAGAGTATGTTGCAACTGTTACTCGTATTTATAGAAAATATATTGATTTAGCTGAAAGTTCTGAGCCTTATGTTGTAGATGATGCTGATAGAAAAATTTTAATGCAAGCTTTTAATAGAGGTTCTTTCTCTTGCGGACATTTATCAAATGAACCTAATAAGAAACTTGTTTTTAAAGATAAATCTGATAATATGGGATTGTTTTTAGGCAAAGTTGAAAAATATAATAGTAATAAAGGTTATATAACTGTTAAATTAAATGAGCCTATTGAAGTTGGCGATACAGTTGCTTTAGAAAGAGAAAGTGGTACATATAATGTTTCAGAAGTTATGGTTTCCAATAAGAATATTAAAGGAACCAAAGTTGGTCAAACAGTTACTATTGGTAGAATGAAAGGAAATATCAAATTAGGAGATAAAATTTTCAAAATGTCTTCTAAGTCTCAAAATTCTATAGCTAATGATAGTTTAAGATTTGAAAATAGAAAAGTTGCTTTAAATTGTGAGGTTACTGTGAAAGAAAATCAACCTTTGGAAATTAATATTACATCTGCTAATGATTTAGATATTTATAAAAATTTAAATATCACTTCTACTTTAGATGTTTTACCTGTTGAGGCTAAAAATAGACCAATTTCTAAAGCTGATATTATTGTTCAAATTAATAAGACTAATTCTACACCTTTTAACTTTGCAAATATCAATGTTAATTTAGATGATAATTTATTTTTACCTAAAGTTAGTTCTTTGAATGAGCTTAGAAGAACCGCATTGGAAAATGTTGAGAACTTTGCAATTAGTAATATTCAAAGAATCAGTGATGGAATTAATTATAATGCTTGTAATGAAAATTCTAAAAATGCTAATAATTCTAATAGTTCAAATAATCCTAATAATGATGAAAATAAAATTTCTGTTTTATTAAATATTTTAAATGAAAAATATGATTACTCTTCTCTTGAAGGTATTGATATTGTATATATTCCTTTAAAATATTTTGTTAATAAAAAGTATTCAAATATTTTAGAAACTTTAAGCAAAAAATTCGAACTTTATATTTATTTACCAACAATAATAAAGGCAAATTATAGAAATTTATTATCATTAAATATAGAAAATGCTATAAAATCTTATAATATTAAAGGATTTGTACTTTCTAATATTTCTAATTTATTATTGTTAGATAATGTTTTAGAAAATTGTTCTTTAAATAAAAATAATTTTAACTTTATTGCAAATTATACTTTTAATATTTTTAATAACCCTTCTGTTAAAGAGCTCAAAGAGCTTGGATTTAATAGATTTACAATATCACCTGAACTTAATAAGGAAACTATTTTAGATTTAACAAGTTCTAATACTGAAGTTTTGGCATCAGAATTAATTGTATATGGAAAAACACCTTTAATGAACATGAATTATTGTTTACTTGGGAAAGCCAATAAATGCTATCCTAATTGTGATGCTAAATGTAATTCTTGTAACAAATATTATTTAAAAGATAGATTAGGTTTGAATTTTGAAATTATTCCTGATAATATTCAAACTGTTACAACTATTTATAATAGTAAGACTACTTCTATCGAATCTACTGATTTTGTTTCTACTAATGTTTTTAGAATTGATGTTATTGATGAAAGTATTGATAATATTAATAATATTGTTAGTATTGTTAAGAGTGGTAATAGATTTGAAGGAAAAGAATTTACTAATGGAAATTTAAATAGAGAAGTTTAGGGAAATGGGGACGTCCCCCATTTCCCTAAATTTGCTTACTACTTAATTTAATTATCAAATCCATATTATCATCTTTAGCCGCTTTGTTTTTTCTTATTGCTCCACATTTTTTACATTTAAAAACTATTACATATCCTTTTTTTCCATTTATTTCTAAGCTTACTGGTTCTAAATCTCCATGACATTCTTCTGCTCTGTCTCCTGGATTTTTGTCTAAATGTTTAGAGTGTAAACAATATGGACAATGGTTTCTACATGAATAGCCTAATTTTGGAACTTTTTTTCCACAATTTTCACATATAAATTCTTCATCAATTTCTGTAAATTTACTTTCTTTTAACATTTTTTGTTTTGATTTCGAGTTTTTGTTCATTTTTAATCTTTATCTAATATTTTTATTTTAATGTAACCCGAATGTTCCTCCTCCAATAAATTCTTTTAATAATGAATTGTCTGGTACGTATTCTGCTGGTATTTCTCTAAAGTATTTTAGTATATTTATTAGTCGTTGTGCTTCTGCATATTCTACATTATCTCTTTTTATTTCTTTTAATAGCGTCATTGCTATTGGTTTTAATGCTCCTAATTCATATATAAGTGATGTATTAAAGATTCTGTCTGCATCTTCTTGGAATGGGAAAATATTTTTTTCTTCTCCATCTGTTACTTGATGCCAAGTGTTTAATGTATGAATTGCTGAGTAACTTCTAAATTGGTAATCTCTAACTATTCTTCTTATAAGTCTTGTGTCTGTTGTTGAAATTCTATTGTATCTGTCCATATTTAATACAGTTAATGCACTTATGTATATTTTATATTTTTTATCTTTTTCTATTTGGCTTGTTAATTTGTCATTTAAGCAATGTATTCCTTCTATTACTAGAATTTCATCTTCTGCTAATCTCATTTTTTTACCATTATATCTTTTTGTTCCAACACTAAAGTCAAATTCTGGTACTTCTATTTCTTCTCCATTTAGTAATTTTACTAGGTGTTCATTAAATAGTTTTAAGTCTATTGCCTCTATACATTCAAAGTTGTATTCTCCATTTTCATTTCTTGGTGTGTCTTGTCTTTCAACGAAATAATTATCTACTGATAATGTGACTGGCTTTATTCCATTTAGTCTTAATTGAATTCCTAGTCTTTGTGCAAATGTTGTTTTTCCTGATGATGATGGTCCTGCTATTAATACCATTTTTGTATTTTTTCTTTTCTTTATATCATCAGCAATATTTGCAATTTTCTTTTCATGTAATGCCTCTGCAAGCATTATTATATCTTTTATTCTGCCTTCTTCTACTGCTTTATTTAATTTATAAACTGTTAGTACATCTAATACAGAATGTATTTTTTCGAATTCTTCTAATGCCCATGATAACTTTTTAGTGTCTTTGAATTCAGACATTTCTGTTGGTGTTTTTGAACTTGGATATCTAATTAAAAATCCATCTTCATATTTTACAACATCAAATACTTTTGCTTTTCCTGTTGTGTCTGCAATAATTTCATAAGAATAATTATAATAATTTTCACAGAAATACATATCTATTATCTTGTTTTCTTCAAAGTCAAATTGTAATCTTCCTTTTGATGTATTTGTTTTTTCATAGAATTCTTCTGCTTCTTCTCTTGTCATTTTTCTTTGTTCTATTTTTAAGTCTTTTTCTATTATTTCTTGCATTTTTTCTTTTAAGTCTTTTATGAATTTTGCTGTTATTTCTACTTTGTCGCATTTACAGAACATTGCATCTCCTAGTTGATATTCTACTGTTAGTTTTTCTTTTGGATATAGACTTTCAAAGGCTTTTCCCATTATATATACCAATGTCATTCTGTATATTTTTGCACCTTCTTTATCTGATATGTCTATTAATTCTATTTTTGCATCTTCTTCTATTTTTTTATTTAAATTGAAATATTCGTTATTATATCTACATCCTATAACTTCATATTTGCTTTTTTCTATTTCTTCTTTTAATGCTTCTTTTACTGTTGTTCCCTCTTTTACATCAATTTCTTTTTTTTCATATGTTACTTTCATGCTTTTTTCCTCCTTATAATTTACTTGTATATTTTATATTAATTCTTTTAATTAGTCAATCTTTATTTTTAGCCAAATTGTAGTTATATAAAACTTTTTTATGGATATAATTTTATTATATATATTTGATAGGAGTTGATTTTATGGATTTACAAAGAATACATTTTATTTTAAATAATAAGGAAAAGTGTGATATTTTTTATGATGACCGACCTGTTTGGATTCAAGGTGTTGATGATAAAAATGATGTTGCTAAAGTTGGTTTTGTGGATAACTTTGAAGAAAAAGATGTTTTTGTGGATGATTTGTATGAAAAAAATCTTTATAATTAATTTTTTATTTATGTTTTTAAAAGTTGTGGAAATATTTTCCACAACTTTTTTCTAGTTTATTTTTTTGTTTTTTTAATTTCTATTATTTTGCACTTTTTATAAATTACATTTTGTTTTTTCACTACTAATATTTATACTAATATTCAATTTTTGCTGCAATCCATGCTTCTAGTTCATCTATTTTTATTCTAATTTGTTCCATTGTGTCTCTATCTCTTACTGTTACACTTTCATCTTCTAATGTATCAAAGTCAACAGTTACACAATATGGTGTTCCTATTTCATCTTCTCTTCTATAACGTTTACCTATTGAACCTGCTGCATCATAATCACACATAAATTTCTTAGAAAGTTTGCTATATACTTCTTCTGCTTTTTCTGATAATTTTTTAGATAGTGGAAGTACAGCAACTTTGTATGGTGCTAGTGCTGGGTGTAAGTGTAATACTACTCTTGTGTCACCTTCTGTTATTTCTTCTTCATCATATGCATTACATAAGAATGCTAGTACAACTCTGTCTGCTCCTAGTGATGGTTCTATTACATATGGTACGTATTTTTCGTTTGTTTCTGGGTCTTGGTATGATAAATCTTGTTTAGAATGGTTCATATGTTGTGTTAAGTCATAGTCTGTTCTATCTGCAATTCCCCATAATTCTCCCCAACCAAATGGAAATGCGAATTCTATATCTGTTGTTGCTTTACTATAAAATACTAATTCTTCTGCAGAGTGATCTCTTAATCTAATATTTTCTTTTTTCATTCCTAAATTGATTAAGAAGTTTTCGCAATAATCTTTCCAGTATTTATGCCATTCTAAATCAGTTCCTGGTTTGCAGAAAAATTCTAGTTCCATTTGTTCAAATTCTCTTGTTCTAAATGTAAAGTTTCCT
>OGXX01002118.1_pt1 | contig 18613 bp, 10 predicted proteins | sample 1576301 | NCBI WGS metagenome assembly OGXX01 (sample SAMEA3541469, study PRJEB24748) | human gut metagenome | biome: human gut; feature: human-associated habitat; material: faeces | place: China | collected 2012
GTCAAACAGAGAAATATCTTCTGTTTTTTTTGAAAGTGAATACCCACCTTTTATTCCTTCGCAAGCTGTAATTATATTCGCTTCTTTTAATTTTTTTGTTATCTTTGGAATATAACTTTCTGGAATCTTTAATTCGTAAGCTAACTCAGATGCAGTGATTACTTCACTACGACAAGCCAGATAATATACAATTCTGATTGCATAATCCGTTGTAATTTTTAATTGCATAATTGCTCCTCTCCAAAACAGGAAAAATCCCGACTTATTATCCTTGTGCTTCATCTTTTATCGCCTCAAGTCTAATAAATTCGGGATATTGTATAACCTTTCCTCTTTATCTCATTATCAGGTTTTTCAGTTCTTCTTATTTATTCCTTTAAAGAATACCATACCAACCATGCTGATCGCAAGAACAAAAAACATCAAAACCATCAGGCCATTGTTTGCAAGTGTTCGTCCTGTTACAGGCGGTTCCATTGTTAATTTATTAATAAACGCAATGTTTGTTTTTTTGTCCATCTTGAAAGATGCATCTCTTCCATCTGTGGCGGAACCATCATTTATTTTATATGTTGTCTTATAACTCTTACCCGGATCAACTTCGGACACCTTATATGTCCATCCTGTTGGCAGACAACTAATGTCTACGAATTCGTCTTTTTTTAATGTAAAAGTCGCCTCGTTCTTTGTAAAAGAAAGGGGTATTGCTTTCGCCTTAGACCCTTTTGTAATATAAATCTGTCCGTCCTTGATCTGCGATGTACCCTGATCTGCTCCTGCAGGTGGAGTTGCTGTAAGTGTAAAGGTAAATTCTTTATCTGGCTCCTGATTATATCCTTCCACTGTTTTACTGACATGCAAGACAGTAGGTTTATAATACAGTTTTAATACGACAGTCTCTGATAAAGCACTGTTCTTCACATCCTTTTCTAATGTATTTTGATCATTACCTTCATCAAATACATAACCAGGAAATGTTCCATCCGGCTCAGGGTTCGCAAACACTTTAACAATCTCGCTGTCAGAAGAAAAGGAAATGGTTCCTGAAGTTGTCTTCTCCAGCCTTTTTGTTCCATCCGGTATCTTGAGATAATGCTCAACCTTTATTTCTTTTTTGGCTATTTTTTTCCACTGTGCAACAATCTGATAACCGCTATAATTTTTAGATGCGAATACCGGCAGATCTGTATTATTTGCATATCCGCAATTCTCATCAGAAATCGTAAAGAGGTCACCGTTACTATATGTCTCTTGACTTAACTTACCTGCCTTGTTTTTCAGCTTCCATCCTATAAATTCATAGCCTTCACAAGTGGGTTCTGCCCAGCCTTCACCCATAATAAAGGTAGTACCGATAGTTCTTGTTCCCTTTCCAGTTTCCACATGTTTTCCATAAGAGTGCATAGGAGTTGTGTTATAACTTCTTGTCTCCGGGTTATCTGGAATATTCTTTACATCTGCATTTTTAGGAAGTACTCCCATACCGGCACCGGAATTATAATGTACATAAATACCACTAGATACAACCATAAAAGTGGCATCGTATAAATACCAGTCATTATTTGATGGTTTTGCTCCTCCCCACGCTATATATCGAGTATATCCCCCTTTTATCGCAGCCTCTTTCGCAGCCTGCCATTGATCATCATATATTTTAAATGAATTATCCCCTCTTATAAGTGACGTAGCTGTCATTGCATCTATGGTACCAGCATTAGCAGCATTCTTTTTTCCATCTCCCAAAGGATTGCCACCGTGGGGCTGTCCATAGGAAACACCAGTAATCTGTCCAAATTGACCACCATCATACGTATAACCGGCTTTTGGCTTGGCAAAGAAAATCCGCACCTGTCTTGTATTTTTTCCTTTATACGTTACAGGATCCATATCCACAGTTTGATTATCTTTTATAGGAACCAGTGCCTGTTTCTCATAGTCCCACATAACTACGTCCAGACCTTCACCGTTTCGGGATCCATCTGTTAATAATCTTACTGTCACAGCCTGTCTTCCGCGCTCTTCTTTGTATGGTACTAAGGTAAAATTGTAATCCTCAAATTTTCCGGTTCGGACTTTCAAATCCATCTTATATTCATAAGAACAATTTTGTTCCACACCTCTAGTAGTTGTGTAGCTATCTGTCATCTTGGTGGTTAAATCTAAATTACGCGGAACTGATGAAACAGTATCGCCTTTACTTATTGGCACCTCACTCACTCCGCTCTCAGAAGAGACGGAAGTACCATTCACCACCATATTTATCACACGGTAGCCTCTCTTCGTATGAAAAGCTGGAATATTCAATTCATAGCCTGACATTGCATAAACATCATCTGGTGTAAAAGTCCACATAATTTTGTCCTGGCCTTCCAAATACTTCCAGCCCTTGGCTACGCTGTGTGGAATATTAATGTATTCTTCCCCATTAATATCTTTTGTATTAATGGTTATTCTGTAAATACTTTGTTCTTTATAGGTAATTGTAATCGTATCGTCTTTTACAAAGTTAATAAAATAGGTAGCTTTGTTTTCATTTCCATTTTCCTTCGTAATTGTAGCACCCTCTTGAGAAACAACGGATTCGATTATAAATCTTTTCGCTTTGGGATTATTTGCTTTTGCTGTGTCTGTGCCAGGAGTTACTGAAATTATAAAATTTTCTCCCGCATTTACACGAATCGGATTCGATATATCAAGCGGCGCATCAAGGCTGCCATTTTTTTTGGTGATTGTACCAGGTGTACAACTATCAGGAACTACTTCCTTTATGCTGACCAGATGATACTCCTGGTACATCATCGTTAGTTTCTGAGTATCATCCAGTTTAATTGCAATCACACCATCCGTACTATAGTAAATGGTGTCATTATATTTTCCGATGTATACACAGTTTTTTCCAGCTACTTTTGCACTTTTAAACTCGAAATGTCTGCCTTCTATAGATAGCTCTTTATGATCCGCAATTGCTCCAAATTTAATGACAGAAGGTGCTCCTGCAATTGGGTTTCCATTGACATCTACATACGCTACTCTATCTGTTGAGACTTCTTCTCCATTCTCGGCAACCGCCAGTAATTCTTCCTCCAGACTCTGTACAGACATTTGTTCCGGTGCATCCAGATCAGTTGTCTGATCTGCGGAATCCTCTATTTCAACCGGATTTTCTGGTTCCACTGGGGTCTCTGTTTCTGTCGGAACCTCTGATTCCGTCGGTTCTTCTGTTTCCACTGGGATCTCTGTTTCCGGTTCTGTCTCCTGATTTTCAATGTCACTGATAAAGTCCACCGTCTCCTGTGATTCCCTTTCCATTTCCACACCGGCACCAGATGCTTCGGTTACATTTAATGATAAACCACATATAGAAAAAATCAAAATCCAAGAACAAACGATCTTCAAGTATTTTTTCCATATATTATGCCTCATCTTGTGACTCTCCCTTATTTCTTTTCTGGTTTTCATATGTTAAAACGCTTAGGCAAATCAGCGACCCAAACAACAATAAGAAATATCCCATAACAGGACTGTCATCTCCGGTCTTTACGCTATTGGTTTTTCCTGATCCATCTGAATGGGACGGTCTAGATGGCTGTGACGGATTTGAGGGCTGTGTTGTATTTGGTTTCTCTTCTCCCATATAACTGTTCTTAAAAGAGATCGTTTCTATTTTCTCCCCCTTCTCATTAGCTACAATCGTAACAACTTTTAATTGATTTGATTCATTATAGTAAGCCTCAACAGTTACATGGTATTTATTTTGATCATATTTGTAATTATCTTTTTTCTCAGTTGTCTGACAAAGGGTATAGTGATACTGTCCTGCTGTCTTCACATTCAGCGTAATCTCAGTAGCTGCATTCTTTTTCATTGTCCAGGAATACTGCATGTTGCGGCCTCCCGCGGGCATCGGGGCATCGCTTTGATCGGTTGTCATAATATAAGAGAATTCATCTGCAATACCTTCCACTTCACTGTCAAAGATCTGTCTCACCGGAATTTTCACTACAGTACAGTTATCAGATGCAAACGCTGATATCTGCATGCTCAGAAAAAGGAGCATAGTCACCAATATGATAGTTACTTTTTTTAAATCAAGGATTTTCATGTTTTTTCTTTCCCTTCTTCTTTAATTTTCTATCTATCAGCAATAGAACGATAATTAGCAAAAGTATCCAGTAGATAATCGGCACCTGAATCATCTTTTCTTTTAATTTATCAATTCCAGTTCCCAGATTCTTGGCTTTCTCTTTCTCAGGATAGACCTGATCCGTAAGCCTTCCTACTAATATATTTCTTCCATTTGTCATGTCTGAGGTACATGTTATCAGAAGAACCAAATGGTCATTTTCCGTAAGTTCAAAGTTTCTTTTATGTAAAGCATTGTCTGATATTTCCTGCAGATACGCCTGTTTTGCTTCCGGCTCCTCTGAACTGACACTGAACAGCCGTTCATTATAAGCATCTGCCTGAATCAATGCATAAAATTCAATTCCATGATCTTTTCCATCAAAAAAAAGATTTCCGTATGGATGTTCGTCAAAATACTCCTTATCTGCGAATAGCCCCACATCTCCAAACATCCTGTGTTTTTCCATATGGTGTCCATATATCATATTGTTAAAATCGGAAAAATCCGGTTTGTTTGCACAGTGTAAAAATATGGAACCACTTAAAGAATATTTGCCTTCGGCATCCGTATTCATATAGGTATCATCATCATCTGTCTGTAACAGCGGATAATTAACGTTTGTCTCATTTATTCGAATCCAGCCAATAATATCCGGATTGATTTTCTGCAATTCTTCAAAAGATTTCGTATGTTTTTCTGTTGGAATATAGGCTTCGTAGTTCTTCGCATCAGCCGCCTGATATACCTGATTGGAATCCCATAACATATAGCATGACAGGAACATTACCATAAGAATCAGCAATAACGCTATAAAATTCACTATATGATCGACTATTTTGACTAAAAACTTTGCTGTTTTTTTCATATGAAATATTCCTGAAGTTTCCTTTCTTATTGCAAAAGGGAATGCGACGGAGTATCGCCGCACGCATTCCCTTTGCTGTTACTTTTATGATTTTATGAAATTATTTCTGTACTTTTTTGCGTTTGAATGCAACGAATCCAAACAGTGCTGCAGCACAAAGAGCAACCATCAGAACGTATGGAAGAGTGTTCATGATAATACCTGTTGTTGGTACATAGTTGTATGTATTTGTTACATCAACTGTATTTTTCTGCTGTCCGAGTTTATCACCCTTTACTGCTTCGAGATCAGCATGATATTTTGCTGCTGCAAAAGTTGTTGCAGTACCACCATTGATTACAACGCTAACACTTCCCTTGTAGTTTGCCACTCCTGCTTCAGTTACAGTAATCTTTGTTCCAACCGGAAGACCTGTATATTTCATGTTCTGACCATGTTTCAGAGTAAATGTATGCTGATTGTTTTCGTCAAGTGTTAATGTAGCATCACCTGCTTTTGCTTCAAGTGTTTCTGCATCAGTTCCTTTTGGGAATTCAAATTTTGCTGTAAAAGTAAATTCGGCATCTGAATCTACAGTACCAGCCTGTGCATCAATCGTCTTAGATACATTTAAGGAACCATATTTTGTATAGTCATCATCTGGATCTGTTCCCGGATTTGTAGGATCTGTTCCTGTACCTGCTTCCTGTACATAAGTGTTAACAAAGTTAAATCCGTTTCCATTTACATCACCACCGATGTCTACTTTACCTGTCGCAGAGCCATTATTATCATCTTTTGTTTTATTCACAATAATTTTATCAATTGCTAAGGTTCCAGCATTTTCAACAACATAAACATCCATTTTATACTCAGCCTGGGACATGATTAACTTCTGATGTTTGCTATTTGTAATAGCTGGTTCAGTCGTTGCACTCTCTCTTACAGTATACTCATACTTTCCTGCCTGTGGAAAAATTGCAAAAGTAATCTTATCGCTAAGTTTTTTATAAGTTCCTTTATTACTATTTAAGTCTGTTTCTGTAAATTCAATGCTTGGAATTGTACATGCAACATCGTCTGTTACTATGTAAGCCCCTTCCTTAACCTGTGTAGCAGTAAAGTTAAACTTCATCGGTTTCTTAACTTCTGTGTTGTAGGTCTTGCTGATATAGGCTTCCTTTGCATTATTTTTTGTGTCTGGCACTGTTGTTCCTTCCGCTGCCATTGCCGGCATTGCCATTCCCATTGTCATAGCTGCTGCTGCGACAATAGCGAGCATTTTCTTAGTGAATTTTTTCATGCTCATTATAATTCCTCCCTTGTAAATTATTTTGTTTTTTATTTGATTAACGGATCCAGTAATTAAATTCCCCTGCTCCGAATAATCGCAATGACTTTTCCTTTGACATCTTTTATATCAATGCAGCCATAGATTCGGCTGTCCGATGCCTGTGGTCTGTTATCTCCAAGTATAAATACCTGGCCATTCCCGACTGTGACCGGGAAATCCACTCCATCTTTAAACTGGGTGGTATCAAAGTAAATGTCCTGAGATATCTGTTCTGCACCATTTATCTTCAGTCCGTTTTTTGTAATGTCAACGGTGTCTCCTGCTACCGCCACAACACGTCCGGTCGTGGTTCTGCCGTCATCTTTAAACACTGCAACGTCACCGGAAATAAACCTTTTATCCAATCGGTAATATATGACCAGATCACCGTCTTTGATTGCCGGTTTCATGGAGACATCATTTATTCTTACGATTCCATAGAGAAATGTAAAAATAAGAAATACTGCTAAGACAATAAATGCAATCTTCAATAACAACTGAACAATATCCTGTGCTACAGATGTTTCCTGTACTATATTGTTGTTTTTATCTGACCGTTCAGTTTCGTTCTTCATCCTATCCTTCCATAAAAAAGGATGCCCATACCCTTCTAGGGGATTTATTTGTTCTAGCTTAACTCGGACATCCAAGGCATTAGTTTATACCCCTTATTATAGTGGTTTATTTTTTTATTCCAATGCAACAAACATGTAAAAAGACTGATGTATTTTTGCAAGTTTTGTTCCATAGCAGTGTTTATCTTATTTTCCGTCTTCTTCTGAAAAACAGAATCATGATAATACTTATGGCAAATAGTAACCATACATGCCTGCTTGTTTCCAGACGAACCCCTGTTTCCGGTATTAATTGTGTGTTTTCGTTTGTGATTTTTAACTCAATCACGTCTCCTCGTGCAGCCTCAATCCGCTGTTTCATGACAGCTGTATTTCCATTCGATGTTGCCTGCACTGGATTTGAATACTTATCATTCTCTTCTTTTTTAGAAATCGAAACAGCGTATTTTGATGTATCAACAGTTTCTGTTATTATGATATCCGAAGATATATCTACATTTTTTAATGTAACTTTATCTCCATGTTTCAAAGAAGTTCTAATTGTCTTGCTACGCAGCTTTTGACCATCTTCCCAATAGAGAATTTCCATATCAAATGGCTTCTTGCGGTTTCCAAGTGAACCAGTGACTTCCTTTGTAATCTCAACCGTCACCCCGCCTTTTTGCGGATGATTGACGATATGTCTGTCCGAAACAGCTCTCCAGGTATTTGTCATCGGTGATTTCTCATATAGGAATAAAATATCGGATTCTACATCGACCATATATAAATTAAAGTTATCCTGATACTGTGTTTTGGTTTTATCTGCTTTGTCCTTTTTGTTTGGAGTAACAGATTCTACCATCCAGTATCGTCCGTTCTCAAAGTCCTCCGGTAATTGAAGCATTCCATTTTCATCTGTTTCTAAGGAACGATACGTCGTACACGTTTTTCCATCCTTTTTCAGAACGATATCGTCCTTGCTCTGTGTATTGTCATAATCTACTGTATATCCTGTATCATCCGCATATTCTTTCGTAACATCATCATACGGTACTTTGTAGAACAGAAAACCTGCACCAGCAAGTCGGTTTCTTGGAAGATCATCCGTCTTTAAGAAACTTCGTTCAGCAAGATTGAAATGCAGATTCTGCACTTCCAGTTCCATCTTGGAAACATCCTTGAACTCATTCTCATCCTTCGGGAATATTTGTTGTCCATTTGAATCGAAATACTGAATCTCTGGATAAATAACTTCATAATATAGGAAACCATCCCCGTAGTCCGAAGAATAATGTGTCTTTCCTATCTCGATTTCTTCCACCTTATATTCCACCGGATTTCTGTCCTGGAATAGTGGAACATTGTCGACTGTGTGTTCCCATCCGTTCTCTTCATTCAGCAAGAATTCCTGTCCTGTAGAAATTCCATTCTGATACAATCTGATTTTCACCTGTTTTTCCGTCAGTGCATCATTTGGATTTTCCCATGTCTTTTTGATATGCAGAGTGCCTGTTTTAGCAAAATTTCGGATATTAAGGCTGGTATCTCCTCGCTGAAGCAGAACAGATTTTCCGTCTATCTTACCATCAACTGGTGCCTTAACAGCCTCCTGATTTTCGTTAGCCTCCCTATCCACCAGTTTTGCATCAGTGATTTTGAATGCTCCATTGGCAATCTCAACTGTGATCTGTATATCTCCTGTGTCTACATATCCCGTCGGTAAGTTTGTCTCTCGCAACAAATACGTCTCAGTTGCTGTTCTGTTCTGTTTGTTTTCATCTTGTAACGGAATGTGAAGTTGTGCGATTCCGTATTTATCAGTTGTTACCGTTTCCTCCTCAACACCGTTCTTACTGACAGCAAAATTGATCTTCTCCATTCCCTGTCCGGTAGACTCATCAAATTTGTTCAGTGTGAGTATTCCCTCTTTCTGATAACGATTCTCCAATTCAATAGTAAGAGTTTCACCACCGCGTCCAATTCCACGTCCTGTGAATTGAATTCCACTTTCTGGATATGCTTCCCATGAATTTACATTATCTCCTTGTTCATGAGAATTGCGAACATTGTACCAACCTGAAAATTTCACATTCGAATCTTTTGGCTTATAGTTGTACTCTTTTAATGTGTATTTCCAGAATGAGTCCGCCTTAACGATCCACGTACAGCTTGTATGTGTATCATCTGTCCATGTACCTACAACTTCTATTGGAGCATCCTCCGCTTGCGGAGCTTCTGCATCCGGTTTCTGGCTATCTTCTGAAGGAAGCACAAGTTTCATATGCTCATGAAATGCAGGTGGCTGAGGTTTTCCATCTAAAAGCTTTTCATCCATATCTACCTGGATATAATAATCTTTCTTGACTTCCTCTATTGCTTCCGGCATTCCGACAAAATCTTTCTTTACTGTCAGGTAACCATTTTTTGCTACAATACGTCCGTCAATATGCCACCCATCGGACATTTCACTTTTGAAAGAATACCAATAAATGGTGAAGAATTCGGTATCTAATTTCGATGGCGGAATCTCCCTGTCTCCGATACGAATCATACGTCCGCTTTCACGAATTGTCTGGAATACCTCTTCATCGGAAGGAATTCTATCTATCTTGTAGATATAGTCTCCATTTCCAATATATCCCTCATCTGGTTTAGTTCCCTGCAAAAGTTCTTGCACTCTCTTATTTCCATCCGCATACTGTTCCCACGTAGATGGATTCTTATTTCCAAGAACTGGAACATCATGCAATATACTTGCCTTCACATTACAGTTTGCCACGGCAACCGCACTTGTATAATCGTCTACATTCGTGGTTGGTAATGCTACCGAACCATCTTCCGGCATCGCTGACTTACAGATATAAAACTGTACCTGTTTTCGATTTTGGTTACTCACCTTACGCCACGCTGCATAGAGGGTGATTGGCTGTCTTGCATTATTATTTATAAGATCAGAAATAGAATCCCCTGCACCGCATTCCTGCCACTTTCCGTCTTTGTTTCTGTAATCCCAATGATCGAATTCATACTGTTCCAACTCTTTGCTGTCATTATCTTCATGATCATAAACCAGAGGATATGGTGACTTAACGTTATGTTTTCCAGCTTCTATTTCATTCTCATAATCATCTGTATGTCTTGTCTTATTCTCAACCTGAGGGGTCAACTTAGCTTCCTTAGGAAGTTTCTTCATATAACGAGTTGTATTATAGATAACCCTGACTGCCCCAGACTCCAGCGGTTTGTCTGCGATCACCTCATAAGATGAGTTAACATTCGGAATTTCAAATTTTACCTTATCATCTCCGGACGGTTCCGGAAGAACCTCATTTTCGTCCCTGTCATTAGATGTACAACTCCAGACAATCTCCTTGCCATAATACTCACCTTCTAAACTTGCCCTCTTTGGTACTTCCACAGTATATGCTTCCCCATGGCCTACATACTGTCTCTTAATCGCCTCTCTTTTGGTCAGGTTCAGTGGATCCAACACTTCAATCAGATGAAAACTTCCCTCTACACTGAAATGTCTTCCTGCCAGCCCAACCTGAGAAGAAAGTCCTGTCAAACGATCAAAATAATTTTCGATTCTGTCTGGATTCAGTGGGTTTGGCTGTGAGAAATAATAGACAGATACATCTTTCCCGTTTTTCAGGACAGGAATATACCATGTACCATCGTTGTCCTTATAAGGGTGCTGTACAAACACACGGCTGTCTGTCGCATAACCAAACAGAATCTTCTCTTTCTGATCTGCGCCGGGCTCCAGCTTGCTCGGAGTGAAACCAAACTCACTGTAAATTTTAGAAATCGTATCATCTGGTGTAGCTCGCAAATAATAACGACTGGCTCGGCCACTGTTTGCTTTGATTATGTAATGCTGCTCAGCATTAATATTTTTTATCAGCTTATAATGTCCATCGATAAATACATAAAAACTAATATTTGCTTCTTTTGTTGCTGCCGGTTTTTCTGTATTATCAGGAACAATCACATATGGACGTACTGCATCATCTGGCTTAATAGTAAAGCTCATGGTATGCTTTGCTTCATTTTTACTCCATGTAACTTCTGAAAGAGTACCATCTTCCTTTCTGCATTCCCAGTTTATATCCTGCGTTTGTTCTTCTACACGCGGCTTTGTACTAACTGTTCTTGTAAGTGTTGACTTTCTTGCAACAAAATCAATTGCCGGAAGATCACGCAAAGCTGTTTCGCTGTAAACCTGTCCATCTTCATCCTGTACTGTCACACTGTAAAAACCGTTATATCTATGATCGTCGTGTTCGAATAAGGTCTTTGCACTCATGGTATCAATTTTTTCTCCATTTGGCAGGTAATACACATCCATCGGCTCTCCGGACTTTCCTATATAAATACATTCATGACCTTCTATCGTGTATTTCCCTGCATTATGGATTGTATCGTAATCTCTCTTGGAATAATAAAAACGCTCTTTTGCTTCATTTTGAATAGAACCATCGTAATGAAATTTTTCAAAATGCTTTTTTAACTCATCATTAGAAATATAATAATAAACTGTTCCCGGCTTTGTTGTAGTATCTTTTATAACAGGAATTTCTTCGTTTAGAACATTATATCTCTCATTATTTACAAAAGTATAGAATTTAATGTTCAAGGTTGCTGGTGCAAAAGTGTTGCATGCAACCGTATATGGTTGCTCTATCTTTCCAATAGAAAAGGTTAGTTTATCGCCCTGTTTCACCGGAGAAATTGTTTTATTTTCATCCTCACTGGCACAAAGCCAGTCGCTTTCCTTCGTATCTCCAGGATCAACGGAAATTGTGACCGCAGAATCTTTCTTATAGTAACTCACAGTTCGATTTCCATCCGGATTGATCACTGTAACCGAATAGAAACTGTTCTTATTCTGCTTAATCTGGTCTGAATTATTATCCGGAATTTTTTCGCCATCAGATGCTCCTTTTGGCATATAATAAACGTCTGTTGGTACAGTTGCTTCCTGCTTGTCCAGGTTATAAGATACATATTGCTGTCCTTTATAAGTTACCACTGTCGCCTGTGCTAATGTCTTCTCACCACGGACTGTATATGGAAAATAATTTCCGGACTGTGTTTCCTCTGCATTCAAGCCGAACTCTCTATAAATCTCAGCAAGATCACTGACAGATAAATAGCATCTGCCCTGACGGTTCCATTTATACACCTTTTTCAGAGAATCAGCCGGCAGCTTTCGAACCTCATTGTCTGCATATATATAAAACTGAATGTCAAAGGCTGTCTGATCCGCTCTCTGGATCACATAAGACTGTGTGATCTTTCCGATTGTGAACCTCGTCTGGTTCCCTGATTCCCGTATACCATCTATCACCTTATCATCTGTTCCCATACAGGTCCATTCGATCTGGTCTGTCTGGTCCGACAATTGGGGATTAAAATCAGCCACAGCTTCTTCCACTACAGTTCCTGTTAATGCATAACGAATCCGATCCTGCCCTTCTCCCTTTACCTCTACGGAATAAAACGAGTTGTCCTTTTTTACAGAATCTTTTAAATTTAATGCAAAGCCTTTTCCATTTGGAAGGTAGTAAACATCTATCGCTTCCCCTTGTTTATTCTGTCCATAATTGTAAGAAACATATGTCTTTCCGGATTCTGTGTCTGTATAAACTTTTCCGTATTCTATCCCGCTTTTTCCCCGGTATGCAGACACAAACTTCTCATCTGCAACAGGATTCTGCCCATCACTTCCTTTTACAAATCCAAATTCTTCATATATCAGGAGCAGGTCCTCAATGGAAACACCATAGTAGGTAGTTCTTCCGTCTTTCCATGTTGCAATGCCGGTAATGTCATTATGCTGAAGCTTTACCTTGTTTCCATCAATAATGACATAGAAATCAATATCAAATCCTTCGGAAATCTCCTGAAGTTTCGGTGATTCCTCTTGTGCAATCTGCTCCTCGAAGGCTTTTTCTTCTTCTGAAAGCTCTCCCTGGGATGGAGTAATTTCTTCCTCCGGAATCTCTTCTAATGGCGGGGTGATTTCCTCTCCAGGAGTCTCTTCTAATGGCGGGGTGATTTTCTCTCCAGGAGTCTCTTCTGATGGCGAAGTATTTTCTTCTTTCGACGTCTCTTCCGACAATGATGTACTTTCCTCCGGAATAAAATCTTCTGTGCGCATTTCACCCTCTTGAGTACTATTTATATTTGGAATATTCTCTTCTTCCACTGAAACTGCCAAAACTGTCGTTCCTGCGCTATTCATGCATAAAACCAATAAAAGTGTCCAGGCTATCCATCTTAGCCATCTCTTTTTCCTCTTCACACAAATTCCTCCTAAAAACATATTTTCCTTTTCTCAACTATCTGCCTTTTTTATCCATTCCTTCTGCATTGCCGCTGCTATAAAGCACTGCAATAGTTTTTTTGAAAATACACCACATTCACCGTTGGCAATCATTCTTATGGCTTCTTCATGCTTTAATTTTCTTTTATAGGGGCGTACACTGACCAATGCATCATAAGCATCCACAAGGCCTACTACCTGAGCACAAAGTGGTATTTCATCACCTTTTAGTCCATCCGGGTAACCAGAACCATCATATCTTTCATGGTGATATCTGCATATTTCATAGCTATACTTATTAAGTTTTTCTGTCGTAGCTCCTCGTGGAAACCGCAATGTCATCTCTGCCCCTGTAAGAGGATGCTGCTTTACAATTCCCATCTCATCAGCTGTTAATTTACCGTTTTTGTTCAATATCTCTATCGGCACACGGATTTTTCCAATATCATGAATTGGAGACAGATGAGAGACATTTTCTATTTCTTCCTCTGTAATCCCATACTCCGGATAGTTTTTCTGTAGTTGAAGATACACTTGTTTTGTATAAAAACAGATATCATCCTGATGTTCTGTTTCTATAAGATTATTGTGATTCAACACTGCAGCCAGAAGCGAAACCATTTTCCAATACTGTTTTGTCTCATCCTGTGCTTTTTGTCTTAATTCCCGTTCCATATTTACAATTGTGTTAGGAATAACTTTTGCATTATGGAATGTAATAACAGCAGTTTTCTCATTTTCATCCACAAATCTTTTTACTTCCATCCAAACATAAGTCTCTGAGTTTTTCTCGCTTCTTCTTTGATAAACGATATCTTCTTCTGAACAGCCCTTTTTCAAATGCTCTGTCAACGAATCGCTTTTCAAAAATTCCTGCAGTTTTTCACAATCTTTTTCACATACATATTTTTCACAATATACTTTCAGAAAATCATCATATGTTCCTGCAGTTTTTACATCATCATAAATTCCCCTGTTATGAGAATAGATACATTCATAACTGTTTTCCGCTAAATTAACTTTCAGAATGATATAAAATCGCCCAAAATATTCATCTTTCCCAGGTCTGATAATATCAGAGATTTTCACATTTTCTAATCGGTTATTGTAAGTGTTCTGTAAGTCCAATAAGACTTGATGTACTTTACAGCAATCCGTATAGTTTCTGGAGCAAAATCCATCCTTTTCAAGACAGCGACTGATTGCCATTGTTGATTCCATACATGATATGACATCAAATAAAGAAATCTTTTCTGGATTTTTGGCAAGGGCATATCCTCCACTGATACCTTCAGAAGCTGAAATAATCTTCTCTTTTTTTAACTGCTTTGTGATTTTGGGAATATAGCTCTCCGGAATCTTTAATTCAGAAGCTAATTTTGCCGTTGTAACCCTGCGCTTTTTTATTGCCAAATAACAGACAATCCTGATTGCATAATCCGTTGTATTTGTAAGCTGCATAAGTGCTCACCTCTCTCTTTTTTCTTTGTCCCGTACATAAACTCATTGATTGAAACAGGAAGATTCAAATATGTTTTCCAATTCTTATGCCTCATTTTTCGCATCTTCCTTCCTGTTCTTCTGCTTCTCCATGAGTAATCCGCAAAGGCAGATAACTGAGCCAAAGAATAAGAACAAATAGCCTGCAACCGGACTATCATCGCCTGTCTTTACCGGCGAACCATTATGAATAATATCCTTTGATCTTGGGGAAGATGGAACCGGGTTTTGATTTTTACCAGTTTGACCGGTATACGAGTTTTTGAATGAAACCTTCGATACTTTATCTCCATTTTCATTTTTGACCACTGTTACCGCCATCAGTTCATTATTGGAATCAAAGAATCCTTCAATCGTTACATCATAGGTTTTTGAATCATATGTATAATTTTCTTTATTCTCTGTTGCCTGGTACAGCTTGTAATGATATTCTCCTGCCTGTCCGACATTCATAATCAGCTCTGTAGAAGAATTGCCACTCATATTCCAGGTAAATGTTCTTCCATTGCTTCCCTCCGGCATTGGATTTTGTATCTGATCTGCTATTAAAACATAAGAGCCTGTTTTGTCAGCATCTGCAGAATTGTTTACTTCAAATATCTGTTCCACTGGTATTTTCACTGTTGTGTTTTTGCCAGCTGCCAGTACTGGTTTTTGAACACCCAGAAAGAATATCATGGACAGGAATATAACCATGGCTATTTTTGTCAAACGTGTTGTTCTCATGCTTCTCCCTCTCCTTCTTTCTTCTTGTTTCTTTTCTTTTCTATCTGTCTTGCTATCAGCATCAGTACAAGGACAATCAGGATAAACCATACAATAACTGGCACTTTTCCTACTGCATTTTTCAGTTCATCAATTCCTGTACCTACGTTTTTGGCTTTTTCTTTTTCCGGATATATCTGATCTGTTAAGCGTCCCACCAAGATATTTCTTCCATTTGTCATATCCGATGTACAGGTGGTCAGTAAAACCAGATGATCATCTTCCGTTATATTCATATCTCTTTTATATAAAACATTGTTCTCGATTTCCTGCAGATACTCCTGTTTCGCTTCTGGTGTGTCCAGACACACATTGAAAATCGTCTCATTATAAGCATCTACCTGCATCAATGCATAGAATTCGATTCCATGATCTTTTCCGTCAAAGAACAGATTTCCATATGGATGTTCGTTGAAATACTGTTCATTTGTAAATTCACCGATATCTCCAAACATCATGTGCTTTTCCATATGGTGACCATATATAATATTATCAAAATCCGAAAAATCCGGCTTATTTGCACAATGTAAAAAGATTGCTCCGCTTAAGGAATAGTTTCCTTCCGCATCTGTATTCATATAAGTATCATCATTGTCCGTCTGCACCAGTGGATAATTGATATTTGTGTCATTCACTCGTATCCATCCAATCACATCCGGATTGATTTTCTGTAATTCTTCAAAAGATTTTGTATTCTTTTCTGTCGGAATATATGCTTCATAGTTCTTTGCATCTGCTGTCTGGTATACCTGGTGGGAGTCCCACAGCATATAACCGGAGAGAAACATAGCTGCAAGAATCAGTGATAAGGCTGTGAAGTTTACAATATGGTCTAATCCTCTGATAATTCCTTTCAGCACTTTCTTCATCCGAAGCATATGTACAAGTTCCTTTCACCATTTCTGTTTCTTTTATATTTATCAAAACTGGTTCATCTGACCAATTTGCTCGCAAAATTAGCAAAAAGGGATGCGGCGGAGCAACGCCGCACACATCCCCTTTCCTGGTTGCTATATTTTATTATTTCTGTAATCTTCTGCGTTTGAATCCTACAAAAGCAATCAGTGCTACACCGCAAAGTGCAATCATCAGAACGTATGGAAGAGTGTTCATGATGATACCAGTTACAGGTACATCGTTGTATGTATTGGTTACATCAACGGTATTCTGTTTCCGACCTAATTTCTGACTATTCTGACTATTTACTACTGTAAATTCTGTGTTGTATGATGTTGCAGCAACAGAAGTCAGCTTAGTACCATTGATAGTGATTTCAGCACTACCTTTATAGTTTTTAGCTGCAGACTCTTTTACAGTAATTGTTGTTCCTACTGGAACACCAGTGAATTTCATGTTTTTATTTGCTTTCAAATGGAATGTGTATGTTCCGCCCTCAGCAAGTGTAACATCACCTCCATTAGCTTTGATTCCGCCAAGTGTGCTTGCATTTGTTCCAGCCGGGAATGCAAATGTTGCTGTGAAAGTGAACTCATCGTCAGGAGTTGTTGTTGTACCATTTGCATTAACAACTGCTTTAGATACCTTCAAAGAGCCATTCTCATTATATGTCGGATCAGGATCTGTAGGATTTGTACCTGTACCAGCTTCCTGTACATAAGTGTTAGTAAAGATGAAAGTATTAGTATCGGTATTTCCAATATCTACTTTACCAGTTTCTGTCTGACCTGCATCATCTCTCACTTTATTTACAACGATATTAGAAATTTCTGTACCAGTTGCACCATCTGTAACATATACATCCATTGTATACTCAGCCTGTGACATGATCATTTTTTCATGATCACTGTTTGCTACTATTGGATCTGCTGTCTGTGTCTCTTTTACAGTATACTCATACTTTCCTGCTTCTGAATATGTCGGAAATGTAATCTGACTTCTCTTAGAAGTTGTTCCTGTTTGATCAGCTGTAAACGAAATTGTTGGTATTTTAACGTCAGCTGTTGTACCTATTAAACCATCACCTGTTTTCTGTGTTGCTGTAAAGCTAAATGTTTCAGCCTTTCCGACCTCTGTGTTGTAGGTCTTAGTAATCCAAGCCTCGGTTGTCTTGCCCCCATCTGCCGCAAATGTTGGCATTGCCATTCCCATCGTCATGGCACCAGCAGCAACAACTGCGAGCACTTTTTTGAACATTTTGTTCATGCTCATAATGATTCCTCCCTTGTAGATAAAATATTATTTGTTTTTATTTGATTAACGGAGGAGGGGATTAGAGTCCTCTGGTCCGAATAACCGCAATCGCTTTTCCTTTGACGTCTTTAATATTGATGCAGCCATAGATTCTGCTGTCTGACGCCTCCGGTCTGTTATCACCCAGTACAAATATCTGACCTTCGCCAACAGTGATTGGAAAGTCAACTCCATTTTGAAACTGTGTGGTGTCAAAATAAATATCCTGTGAAATCTGCGTAGCGCCGTTAATCATCAAACCGTCTTTTGTTATATCTACGGTATCACCTGCGACTGCTACGACCCTGCCTGTGGTTGTTCTGCCATCTTTCTTAAATACTGCAATATCACCGGACACAAAACGCTTGTCCAGTCGATAATACATGACCAGGTCACCATCTTTAATTGCAGGTTTCATAGATACATCATTGATTCTTGCCATCCCATACATAAAAGTAAAAACAAGGATGACTGCCAAAATGATAAGAACAATCTTCAAAAGCAACTGAATGATATCCTGTGCAAGTGATGGTTCCTGTATTGCTTTTTTTTCTGTCTCAATATCAACCTGTTTTTTCATCATTCACGCTTCCATATTCAAACTTAGATATTCAAGGTTTCCGTTTAAACGAGTAGATTATAGCTCTTTTCTTTAAAAATAGTAATGTTACAAAGCGGAAATCTTTTTGAGAAATTTTTGTAAAAAGTGTTCCACCACATTTATATAATTTTCAAAATTGATAAAAAAAGAAACCATGCCTTGACATGATTTCTCTTTCTTTTTCTGTTCTATTGGTTTAACATTTTATAAATAACCAGACCATTGCTGACTGCAAGCACTTCATTTGCATTGTCAAAATTTATTCCGGTAATTTCTTTTATTTTTTCCATCCGGTAAGATATCGTTCTATAATGAACGAACATCGCACCTGCAGTTTTTCTGATACTTTGATTATTGCTAAGAAAC
>OGXX01002120.1_pt1 | contig 18607 bp, 11 predicted proteins | sample 1576301 | NCBI WGS metagenome assembly OGXX01 (sample SAMEA3541469, study PRJEB24748) | human gut metagenome | biome: human gut; feature: human-associated habitat; material: faeces | place: China | collected 2012
CGCAGATAATACTGGATGTCTTATCGAGCATTTTGGCAACGCAGATGCCGTGCCGTAGCCGCCGGAGCGGTGCTTAAGCCGTCAGGCGGGAATTGTGCGGTGTTGCCTAATATCCCTCGCCGCAGGGCTTGCGGGCAAATGCGAGCATCTTTCCCTACAGATACGAAGCAGACAGAAAGGAGTACGTATGAACATCCAGATCTTCGGCACCAATAAAAGTTTTGATACCAAAAAGGCCCAGCGGTGGTTTAAGGAGCGGGGCATTAAATTCCAGATGATTGATATGAAAGAGAAGGGCATGAGCCGCGGCGAGTTTGACAACGTCTGCCGCGCCGTGGGCGGCTGGGCCAAGCTGGTGGACGAAAACGTCAAGGACAAGGACACGCTGGCCCTGCTGCGCTGGCTGGATGAAAGCCAGCAGGCGGACAAGCTGTTTGAAAATCAGCAGCTGCTGCGCCAGCCTATCGTGCGCAACGGGCGGCAGGCTGCCGTGGGGTATTGCCCGGAAGTGTGGGAGAAGTGGGAGTAAGCAGGCAAAACATCTGATCTTCGGGATAGTTCCCCCCAGTCTGCGCTGCGCGCAGCCAGCCCCCTCCCAGAGGGAGCCTTCTGCAATTTCCTACTTGACATTTCCCGCACTGTGCGGTACATTATAAGATATAATGCAGTGCGAAAGAGTGCGCGCAGGTTCAGGCTTTTCCAGCAAGCCGGGGGTGATGCAAGCCCGGCATGGCCCGCTGTGTGCTGTCGCTTTCAAGCAGGCGCGGTGAAGCTTTACTAGCCGCGCACGGGTTTGCCGCCGTTATCCCGGCAGGCGGGGTGTTTGCCCTGCCGCAAAGCGGCCTTTTACAAGGCAACTTGGGTGGTACCGCGACTTGAATTTTTCAGGCCGTCCCATGATTTTCTCATGGGGCGGCTTTTTCTATTGGTTACACGCCCCGCAATTCTCAAGGAGGTTTTACACAATGCCAAAAGAACTCGCCAAACAGTATGCGCCCCAGGGCACTGAGGACCGCATCTACCAGAACTGGTGCGCCAAGGGTTACTTCCATACCCAGATCGACCGCAGCAAAAAGCCCTTTACCATCGTGATGCCGCCGCCGAACGTTACCGGCCAGCTGCACATGGGCCACGCCATGGATGAGACCTGGCAGGACATCCTGACCCGCTACAAGCGCATGCAGGGTTACGCCGCTCTGTGGGTACCCGGCACCGACCACGCTTCCATCGCCACCGAGGCCAAAGTCGTGGCCAAGATGCGCGAAGAGGGCCTGACCAAAGAGATGGTGGGCCGCGACGGCTTTTTGGAGCGCGCCTGGGATTGGAAGAACACCTACGGCAACCGCATCGTCAGCCAGCTGAAGAAACTGGGCTGCTCCTGCGATTGGCAGCGTGAGCGCTTCACCATGGACGAGGGCTGCTCCAACGCCGTGAAGGAAGTGTTCGTCCGCCTGTATGACAAGGGCCTGATCTACCGCGGCAACCGCATGGTCAACTGGTGCCCCCACTGCAACACCTCCATCTCCGACGCCGAGGTCGAGTACGAGGCCAAGGAGGGCAGCTTCTGGCACCTGCTGTACAAGGTGAAGGAGACCGGCGAATATCTGGAGCTGGCTACCACCCGCCCCGAAACCATGCTGGGCGATACCGCCGTGGCCATCAACGCCGATGACCCCCGTTACGCCCACCTGCACGGCTGCCATGTCATCCTGCCGCTGCTGGACCGTGAGATTCCCATCGTCTGCGACGAGCATGCCGACATGGAAAAAGGCACCGGCGTCGTGAAGATCACCCCCGCCCACGACCCCAACGACTTTGAGGTCGGCAAGCGCCATGACCTGCCGATGATCCGCGTGCTGACCTACGACGGCCATATGACCGGTGCCGCCGACAAGGCTGCCGCTGATGCTGAGCGTGCCGCCGGCCGCGCTGCCGCCGACGAACCCGAAGTACTGGATTGCGGCAAGTACGCCGGCATGACCGCCCTGGAGGCCCGCAAGGCCATCCTGGCCGACCTGGAAGCCTGCGGTGCCCTGAAAGAGACTGAGGCCCTGACCCATGACGTGGGCACCTGCTACCGCTGCCACTCCGTCATTGAACCGATGGTCTCCAAGCAGTGGTTCGTCAAGATGGAACCGCTGGCCAAGCCCGCCATTGAGAGCGTGGAGAAGGGCGAGATCAAGTTCGTGCCCGAGCGCTTCACCAAGAACTACATCAACTGGATGAAGGGCGGCCGCGATTGGTGTATCAGCCGTCAGCTGTGGTGGGGCCACCAGATCCCCGCCTGGTACTGTGACGATTGCGGCGAGACCGTGGTTGCCAAAGAGGCTCCGTCCGTCTGCCCCAAGTGCGGCTGCACCCATCTGACCCAGGACCCCGACACGCTGGACACCTGGTTCAGCTCTGCCCTGTGGCCCTTCTCCACCCTGGGCTGGCCTGATGAGAACGCCGAAGATTACAACTACTTCTACCCCACCAACACGCTGGTGACCGGCTACGACATCATCGGCTTCTGGGTCTCTCGCATGATCTTCTCCGGCCTGGCCTACACCGGCAAGGCCCCGTTCGACACTGTGCTGATCCACGGCATCGTGCGCGACAGCCAGGGCCGCAAGATGTCCAAGAGCCTGGGCAACGGCATCGACCCGCTGGAAGTCATTGACCAGTACGGTGCCGACGCCCTGCGCCTGATGCTCATCATCGGTTCCACCGCCGGCAACGATATGCGTTACAGCGATGAAAAGGTGCTGGCTGCCCGTAACTTTGCCAACAAGCTGTGGAATGCTTCCCGCTTTGTGCAGATGAACCTGCCCGAGGACTTCCAGCCCGGCCTGCCCGCAGAGGAGCAGCTGGACATGAGCGACAAGTGGGTGCTGAGCGAGCTGGCCAAGATGGCCGCCGACGCTACCGCCAACCTGGATAAGTACGAGCTGGGCCTGGCCGCCGAGAAGGTGGAGAACTTTATTTGGGAAGTGTACTGCGACTGGTACATCGAAATTTGCAAAACCCGCCTGAACGGCGACGACGCCCAGGCCGCCGACACCGCCCGCAAGGTGCTGGTGTATGTGCTGGACCGCGCACTGAAGCTGCTGCATCCCTTCATGCCGTTCATCACCGAGGAGATCTATCAGGCCCTGCCCGGCAGCGGCGAGACCATCATGACCCAGCTGTGGCCGGGCAATGAGAACATGAAGATCTGGGCCGAGGACTGCGCTGACTTTGAAAAACTGATGGATTACATCAAGGCTGTGCGTACCATGCGCGCCGAGATGAACGTCCACCCCGCCAAGAAGACCAGCATGGTCATTGAGACTGCCAGCCCCGCTGCCTTTGAGAAGGGCGGCGCCTACCTGGCCCGCTTTGCCTTTGCCACCGACGTGACCGTGACCCCCAAGTATGAGGGCAGCGCCGACGGCATGGTAAACGTGGCTACCCCGGATGCCAAGGGCTTTATCCCGATGATGGAGCTGATCGACCGTGAGAAGGAGCTGGCCCGCCTGAACAAGGAGCTGACCAAGGCCGAGAAGGAGCTGGGCATGTTCACCAACCAGCTGAACAACCCGAAGTTCGTGGAGAAAGCCCCCGCCAAGCTGGTGGAGGAGACCCGCGCCAAGCTGGCCGCCGCCCAGGAAAAGACCGCGAAGATCAAAGAGAGCATCGCGGCGTTGGGTTGATCTTGCCCGTAAAAAACTAATATAAAACCAAAAGCCCCCGGTACTTAACGGTACCGGGGGCAACTTGTTACAGCATAATTCGGTGCAGGGGGTTATCGGGCAAGAATGTGCAGGTGCAAATTACTTGCGCTTGCTCTTGCGGCCGCGCTTTTTGGCGGCGGTGTTCACAGCGGTCTTAACCTCGGCAGCGGCCTTTTCGGCGGCCTTGACGGTCTCCTCCACAACAGGGGCAGCAGCCTTGACAGCTTCCTCGACGACCGGCTTAGCAGCCTCGACGGTCTTTTCGACGACAGGCTCAGCAGCCTTAACAGCCTTCTCAACCACGGGCTTAGCAGCCTCGACAGTCTTCTCAACTACGGGCTTGGCAGCCTTGACGGCCTTCTCGGCAACAGGCTTTGCGGCCTTGGCGGCCTTTTCTGCAACGGGCTTGGCTGCCTTGACAGCCTTCTCGACAGTGGGGGCAACCGCCACAGCAGCAGCGTCGACGATCTCGGTAGCAGCCTTTTCAGCAGCGGCCTTAGCCTTGACGGCGGAAGCCTTCACGCTGGTCTTGGGCTTGCGGGTGACCTCGTTGATGGTCCAGTACTGGTTCTCGCCGTTGACGTCGGCCCAGATCTGCAGCGGGGTGCCGTTGACAGCGCTCATGCCGGCATCCAGCAGCTTGCCTGCCAGGTTGCTCTTGATCTTAACGCGGCCATCGTTGGAAGGCTCGACCACCCACAGCTGGCTGGAAGCGGGGGCACCCTCCCACTGGTGTACGCGGGTGCCGTCGCTGACACCGCCCATATCCAGGTCCATCATCTTGCCGGTGAAACGGTTCTGCACGCGGTAGACGCCGTCGCCTGCGGCAACGAAGCCCCACTGCTGCCACTCGGCATTGGCGTCGTCCCACAGCTGGATCTTGGCGCCGTTCTCGATATTATAATCGGCAACCTCAACGACCTTGCCGTTGGCGGCGTTGATGGTGTAGTACTTACCCTCGGTGATCACGGTCTGTGCAATTTTCTTCTTGGCTGCCATATTGGCTACCTCCCTATTCATAAACAGTTCTGTAAACGTATCCATGCGGCCTATATCGGCGCTGCCTAATCGGTTGCGCTGTACCCTCTGCCGCGGTATCTTATGTAGCCGAATAATCGTGGCTACGTCACCTATTATAACCACTTTTTACCAATTCGTCAACTTTGTGGCGGTAATGCGGCACTTTACACAAAAAAGCCGGGACAGCGGCAAGCCATCCCGGCAATTTTGATTGATTGTACACCAGATTGCTGCAATTTTTGCGCAGCAACGCTGTACACTATGCTGTCAATGTGTTCAGCTGTTCTCGGCAAAATTGCCTGTGTACAGGGTGTAGTAGCGGCCTTTCTGGGCGATCAGCTCGTCGTGGGTGCCGCGCTCGATGATGCGGCCCTGCTCCAAAACCATGATACAGTCCGAGTTGCGGACGGTGGACAGGCGGTGGGCAATGACGAAGGTCGTACGGCCGTACATCAGGCCGTCCATGCCGTCCTGCACCAGTTTTTCGGTGCGGGTATCAATGGAGGAAGTTGCCTCGTCCAAAATCAGCACCGGCGGGTCAGCAACGGCAGCACGGGCAATAGCCAGCAGCTGGCGCTGGCCCTGGCTCAGGTTGGTGCCGTCGCCGGTCAGCATGGTGTTGTAGCCATCGGGCAGATGTTTGATGAAGCTGTCGGCGTTGGCCAGCTTGGCGGCGGCCATACACTCTTCATCGTTGGCGGTCAGGCGGCCGTAGCGGATGTTCTCCATAACGGTGCCGGTGAACAGGTGGGTATCCTGCAGCACGATGCCAAGAGAGGAACGCAGAGCGTTCTTTTCGATGGACTTGATGTCGTGGCCGTCGTAGAGGATCTGACCCTTCTGGATGTCGTAGAAGCGGTTGATCAGGTTGGTGATGGTGGTCTTACCGGCGCCGGTAGAACCGACGAAAGCGATCTTCTGGCCCGGACGGCCGTAGAGGTTGATGTCGTGCAGGACGATTTTGCCCTCATCGTAGCCGAAGTCCACATCCTTAAAGACGATGTCGCCCTTCAGCTGGGTGTAAGTGACAGTGCCATCGGCGTTCTGCTTTTTCCAGGCCCAGATGCCGGTGGACTCGTTGGTCTCGGTCAGGGTGTCGTCGGCCTGGAACTTGGCATGCACCAGGGTGATGTCGCCCTCGTTGACCTCGGACTTTTCATCCAGCAGGGCGAAGATACGGGCGCCGCCAGCCAGAGCCATGACGACCGCGTTCAGCTGCATGGAGATCTGAGTGATGGGCTGGTTGAAGCTCTTATTAAAGGTCAGGAAGCTGGCCAGCTTGCCCAGCGTCAGGCTGCCGACGCCGCCGATGGCCAGCGCACCGCCGACCACAGCGCAGAGCACGTAGCTCAGGTTGCCCAGCTGGGCGTTGACGGGCATCGCCACCAGAGAGTAGGCGTTGGCCTTGTCGGCGCTGTGGAACAGCTCATCGTTGAGTTCGTTGAACTCCTTGATGGCGGCATCCTCGTGGCAGAAAACCTTGACGACCTTCTGACCGTTCATCATTTCCTCGATGTAGCCGTTGACTTTGCCCAGCTCTTGCTGCTGCTTGAGGAAGTACTTGCCGGAGTTGCCGGTGAGATACTTGGTGGCCAGCATCATAGCGCCGACCATGACCAGGGTCAGTACGCTCAGCGGCACGCTGAGGTAAAGCATAGACAAAAATACGCTGACTACCGTAATGACCGTATTGACCAGCTGGGGCAGGCTCTGGCTGATGAGCTGGCGCAGGGTATCAATATCGTTGGTGTAGACAGACATGATGTCGCCGTGGGCGTGGCTGTCAAAATACTTGATGGGCAGTGTCTGCATGTGGACGAACAGGTCGTCGCGCAGACGTTTTAGGGTGCCCTGGGTGATCTTGGCCATGGTGCGGTTCTGGATGAAGACGGCCAGGATGCCCACGCCGTAGAAGCAGGCCACACGGGTGATGGCATGCAGCAGGCCGGAGAAATCGTTGCTCTTTTCGGCCAGCAGAGGCAGGATGTAGCTGTCGATCAGAGTCTGCATAAACAGGGTGCCCTGGACCTGAGCGAACACGCCGAGCAGAATGCAGCACAGCACCAGGATGACCTGGAACTTGTACTGCCTCATCACGTAGGCCAGGATGCGCTTGAACACCTTTCCGGGGTTCTCTACTTTGGGGCGGGGGCCTGCGTTGCGGCCGGGGCCCATTTTTACTACTTTAGGCTGCTGTGCCATCAGGCTTCCCCTCCCTTCTCGTCAAAGTCGCCGGAGCCTTTGGTCTGGCTGTTGTAGACATCCTGATAGATGGCGTTGGTCTTCAGCAGGTTGGCGGGGGTATCAAAGCCGCTGACCCTGCCGTTATCCAGCACCAGCACCTTGTCAGCGTTCTCGACAGAGGAAATACGCTGTGCCACGATGAACACCGTCGTGCCGGGGATCTTCTCGGCAAAGGAACGGCGGATCCTGGCGTCGGTGGCGGTATCGACAGCGGAAGTGGAGTCGTCCAGGATCAGGATGCGGGGCTTTTTCAGCAGGGCACGGGCGATACAGAGGCGCTGCTTCTGGCCGCCGGATACGTTGTTGCCGCCCTGCTCAATGTGGGTCTGGTACTTATCGGGGAAGCGCTCGATAAATTCATCGGCGCAGGCCTGCTTGCAGGCGTCCACGATCTCTGCGTCGGTGGCGTCGGGGTTGCCCCAGCGCAGGTTGTCGGCGATGGTGCCGCTGAACAATTCGTTCTTTTGCAGCACCATGGCCACGTTATTGCGCAGGGTCTCCAGGTCATAACGGCGCACATCCACACCACCGATGGAGACGCTACCCTCGGTCACGTCATACAGGCGGGGCAGCAGCTGCACCAGGCTGGACTTGGCCGAGCCGGTGCCGCCGATGATGCCGATGGTCTCGCCAGACTTGATGTCCAGGTCGATGTCGCTCAGCACCTTCTCGCCGTTCTTCTTGTAGGAGAAGCTGACGTGGTCGAACTTGACAGAACCGTCCGCGATGTCCATGACGGGGTTTTCGCCGTTGGTCAGGTCAGACTTCTCATCCAGGACCTCGGCTACACGTTTGGCGGAAGCAGCGGACATGGTGATCATGACAAACACCATCGAGAGCATCATCAGGCTCATCAGGATGTTCATGCAGTAGCTCAGCATGCTCATCAGGTCACCGGTGGTGAAGGTGGTGGCGCCGGAGCTGACGATGAGCCGTGCGCCCATCCAGCTGATGAGCAGGATGCAGCTGTAGACGGTCAACTGCATGAAGGGGGCGTTCCAGGCGATGATAAGTTCAGCGCGCATCAGCAGGTTACGCACGTTCTCGCTGGCCTTGCGGAACTTCTCGCTCTCGAACTTTTCCCGCACGTAGGCTTTGACCACGCGGATTGCAGAAACATTCTCCTGCACGCTCTCGTTCAGGTCATCGTACTTGCGGAAAGCCTCGGTGAAATAGCGGGTGGCGTGCGTCATGATGTACACCAGCACGCAGCCCAGCAGGATGACCGCGATCAAGTAAATGTTAGCCAGCTGGCGGTTGATGGTGTAGGACATGATCAGCGCCACGATCATGCTGGCAGGCGCACGGATGGACATGCGCAGCAACATCTGATAGGCGTTTTGGATGTTGGTAACGTCGGTGGTCATACGGGTGACCAGACCGGCGGTAGAGTATTTATCGATGTTGGCAAAGCTGAAGGTCTGGATATTTTTAAACATACCGCGGCGCAGATTGCGGGCAAAACCGGTGGCGGCATGGGAGCCAAGCACGGCACCCAAAATGCCAAACAGCAGGCCAAACAACGCTGCAACGATCATCTGGGCACCAACGATGTAGATGACCTGCATATTGCCGGGGGTGACGCCATCGTCAATGATGGAAGCCATCAGTTTGGGGATGATCATCTCCATGATGACCTCGCAGATCATAAAGATTGGCGTCAGGATCGAGACCAGGCGGAATCCCTTTGTCTCACGTCCGAGTGTTTTCAGCAAGTTTCATTGCTCCTTTCCGGGGTAGATTGTTTTGCTTCGGCCTCGATGGACTGGGCGTTGTGCAGGATTTGGTTCAGCACCACACGGGCAGCGGCCATTTCTTCGGGGGTAAGGCCCTGCTGCAGGTCCTGTTCAAAGCGGTCAATGCTGGCTCGGATGCGGTCGTGGTAGGCCACCCCTTTGGGGGTGGCGGCCAGCCGCTTTAAGCGGGCATCTTTCTCGACCGAGCAGCGGGTGATGAAGCCATCCTGCTCCATGCCCTGCAGGATCGCCGTGACGCTGGAACGGCGGATGTGGAACCATTGTTCTACATCGCGCTGGTAGACATCACGGTTTTCGTTGTTCGCACAGATGATCTCGCCCAGCAGCATACCGCGCACACCGGTCAGCTCCGGGGTAACTTCGGCTGCAATGCGGGTATCCATAGCGCGGCGCAGCATACGGGATGTATGGCTGAGCAGCGCACCGAAATGCTTGTTTACGCAGCCATCCCGAACCGTGGCTGGATTTTGGCAGATCATCGTTCTCACCTTCCTTATCGGGTCGTTTTGTTAGCCTGCGAATTGTTCATTCATGAATTGTTCGCATGCTAACTGTTTATATTCGTACTTGGATAGTATATCACCGATTGGGAAAATGTCAAGAGATGAATTTTAAAAAGCCCCCTCAAAGAGGGAGCTTTCTTTTACCTGCTTTCATCTAGATATCATAGTCGTCACTTTCGTTAGCAAAACGATCCCAACAACTTTAACGAATCTAACGATTTTAAAGAAAATGATACCTATTTTACATTAGATATATGTTTGCAATCGGCTCCTTCTATTTATAGGAGCTTCATGCGTCCGTTTTATTCCGGCGCTTTCATGCTCTCTACCATCGAGATGCGTTTCAGCAGCCGCTGCATGACCAGGTTGACCAGCGTGCTGAACAGCAGGGTCAGGGCAATGGCGTAGGCAAAGCTTTGGGGGTAGATCTGCCGCCCAAACATGACGGCATCGACCTCCACCGTGGTGATGACGAAGCTGTGCAGGGCAATGCCGCCTGCCAGGCCTAACAGCGTGCCGATCAGCGTTAAGGCCACGCTCTCGCGGTTGACGTAGGCGTAGACCTCGGTGTCGTAGAAGCCCAGCACCTTGATGGTGGCGATCTCCTTGACACGCTCGGCAATGTTGATGTTGGATAGGTTATACAGCACCACGAACGCCAGCGATGCCGCACAGACGATGATGAGCACGACCACTGCATCGATGGAGTTAAGCATGTTGAGCACCTGTTTCACGTTGTCCTGCGTGAAGTTCAGGCTGGCCACATTGCCCATCGCCAGCAGGTCCGCCGAGAGGGTATCGCGGGCTTCCTGGGTGTCCTCGGGCAGGATGCTCATGATTGCGTTGTAGGCGGGAGCTTCGCCAAAACCGGCCTCGTACACCGCCGGGCTGAGGTAAACGTAATTGCTGACGTAATGCTCGCACACACCGCTGACAGTGAAGTCAGCTGTCTTATCGTCGCTGTTAGTCAGGGTAATGGTGTCCCCTACCTTTACACCCAGGGTCTTGGCCATCTTTTCGTTCACGACCACGCCCTGCTGCCCCAGCGGCACCGCCTTGCGGGAGAGGCGTTCGTGCAGGTCAGCAAACTCAGCAAACTTGTCCACAGCCTGGGGAACCATGAGGTAGACGTCCATCTCACCGTCGGGGCCATCCTGCCGGGTGGATTCCATGGCAACGGTCAGCGAATCGGTGACGTTCTCATTATTATGAAGGTAGTCGTAAACAGGGCCGCTTTCGGTGGCCTCCTGCTTGGTGACGATGGTCATCAGGTCGTAGTGGTAAATGTCGCCGTACTGCTTGGTGATGATGGAGTTCAGCGAATCCGAGATGCCGAAGCCCGCCACCAGCAGCGAGGTGCAGCCCGCCACGCCGATGACCGTCATCCAGAAGCGCTTTTTGTAGCGCAGCAGGTTGCGGCAGGTAACTTTCCAGCTGAAGGGCAGCCGCCGCCACAGCGGAGTGATGCGTTCCAGCAAAATGCGCTTGCCGGCCTTGGGGGCGCGGGGCAGCATGAGGGCCGCCGGGTTCTCCTGCAAGGTGGTGCGGCAGGCCAGCGCCGTGATGCCCACGGTGAGCAGGATAAGGGTGCCACCCGCAAGCAACGCCTGGCTCAACCGCCAGGGGGTGGCAATAGACGGCATATAATACATCATTTCATAGGCGGACCAGATGATGGACGGGAAGGCCTTGAAGCCGACGGCCAGTCCGGCTACTGTGCCCGCTGCAGCCGCCGTGAAGGCGTAGATCAGGTACTTTTGCATGATGGCTGCGCCCGAATAGCCCAGGGCTTTCAGCGTGCCGATCTGCAGGCGTTCTTCCTCGACCATGCGGGTCATGGTGGTGGATACCACCAGTGCCGCCACCAGGAAGAAGAATACCGGAAAGATGGTGGCAATGGCGGTGAGCTTATCCACATTGGCGGTAAAGGACGCATAGCTGACGTTTTTGCTGCGGTCCCAGACGTACCAGGTGGGGTACTCCACATCGTTCAGGGCGGCTTCTCCGTCCTCGATTTGCGCGCGGGCATCGGCCAGGGCCTTTTCGGCTTCGACCTTGGCGTCCTCATATTCTATTTCTCCGTCCCGTAGTTTTTGCAGGTTTTCGGCAATGGTTGTTTTGGCGTCATCCAACTTTTTGCGGGCGTCGCTCAGCTGGCCTTTGGCGTCGTCGATCTGGCGGCGGGCATCGGCCAACTGCACCTTTTTGTCCTGCAGGGTGGCCCAGCCATCCTCCAGCTGGGCGCAGGCAGCCGCCAGCTGCTTTTTGCCGTCCTCGTACTGGGCCAGGCCGTCATAGTACTGCTTCCAGCCATCGTCCAGCTGGGCCTTGGCGGTGGCCAGTTTGGGGGCGTTGGCTTCCAGCTCGGCACGGGCGGCAGCCAGCTGAGCCGCGCCTTGTTCGTATTGCAGCAGGCCTAACCGGTATTGGGTCAGCTGGCCCACGCCGGAAACCAGTTCTTCCAGCTGGGCTTTGCTGTCCTCGGGCAGGCTGGCCCACCAGGCTTCGACAGCGGCGTTCAGCTTGTCCCTGATGTCATCGGGCAGTTCGGGGGCGAACTGACGCGCCCAATCGACAGCATTCTGCAAAGCCGTCTGCATGGCGGCAGGGTCGGCAGCATCAGCCACGGCGGCGATATACGTCCGGGCCTCCTGCAAGCGCTGCTGTTGTTCTTCCGGCAGGGTGTCTGCGGGGATTTCATCGATGGCCGCCAGCAGATCGTTGGCCTGGGCGCGGATGGCATCCACCTGCTCCTGCGTCAGGCCTGCGGGGATGGTCAGACCGCCGTAATTCTGGATGGCTTGCCACAGTTCTTCCACCGTCTGGGGCGGCTGGGTGCCGTTGGCATCGCAGTTCTGGGCCAGCCAGCCGATAAACGCATCCACCTGGGCCGCATCCACTCCCAGCTTTTCGGCAAAGGCTGCTATCCCCTGCTGGTAGGCGTCCGCGTTGGCGTCCAGCTGGGCCTTGGCGTCGGCCAGCTGCTTTTCGGCGGTTTCGATCTGTGCCAGGCCGTCGTTGTATTGTTTCAGCCCGGCTTCGTACTGAGCCTGGCCCTCTTCTAACTGTTTGCGGGCGGCTTCCAGCTTGGGGGCGTTGGCGGCAAGTTCGTCCTCCCCTGCCTGCAGCTGCGCCTCGGCGTCTTTCAGCTGGGCTTCGGCATTCGCCAATTGGGCCGCGCCATCGTTGAGCAGGGCTTCGTTGCTGGTCAGTTCGTTCAAGCCGTCTGCATACTGGCGCTCGCCGTCATCCACCTCTTTCTGTCCATCCGCCAACTGTCGTTTGCCGTCGGCCAATTCGGCGGCAGCGTCGGCCAGCTGTTGGTCGGCATCCGCTTTGGCGTCGTTGTACTCAGCCCAGGCGTCATCCAGCTCGGCACGGGCATCAGCGATGATGCCGTCATAGCGGGCTTCACACCGGGCATCGGCGATGGCCTCGACGTTGGCCTTGACCGTATCAATATTGGTTTGGTAGGCGTCGCCCAGGCTGTCCTGCTCCAACGCGCCTTCGGCGGTCAGGTAGACTTCGGTGTAGGCTTCGTAGGCGAAATCCTGCTGGGGGATGTAGAACACCAGCTTGACCGTGCCGTTGCCAACGCTGGCGGGCTCGCGCTCAAAGCTGAAATAGTTGGCGTTGTGCACGATGCCCACGACGGTGTACTCGGTGGTGCTCAGCTTGGTGTCCAGATCTTCGTTGGCTTTGTCCACCACCAGCTTTGTGCCCACGGTGTAGTTAGATTGCTTTTTGGTGTAGCTGGCTTCGATGACGCACTCGCCGGACTTTTCCGGCAGGCGGCCCTCGACGAGGTTCAGCCGGTTGATGGTGTTATTCTCCGGCGCAGGCAGGCTGTGGACGCGGCTGACGACGGTATCACCGTCCACCTCCACCAGCAAATCTGCCGAGTAGCCCGGCTGCACCTGGCGAACGCCCTCCACCTGGCGCAAGGCGTCCACATCCTCATCGGTCAGGCCCAGGGTGGAGACGATGCGCAGGTCGTAGAAGTTGCCATCATCCATATAGCGTTCCATCGACTCTTTCATATCGATGGGCGTGGCGTTCAGCCCGGCCAGGAAGCCGACGCCCAGCGCCACGATGGCAAAGACGGCGGCGAACCGGCTGGCGGTGCTTTTGAAGGTCCGCAGGGTATTTTTGCGATAACTGCGTGTCATTTACCACTCGATCCTTTCCACGGGGGTGGGGTTGGGGTTCACGGTCTGATCTACCACCCGGCCGCTGTTGATACGGATGACCCGGTCCGCCATAGCGGCCAGAGCGCTGTTGTGGGTGATGACGATGACGGTGCGCCCCTGTTTGCGGCAGGTGGCCTGCAGCAGGGCCAACACCTGCTTGCCGGTTTTGTAGTCCAGCGCGCCGGTAGGCTCATCACAAAGCAGGATCTTCGGGTTTTTGGCCAGCGCACGGGCGATGGAGACACGCTGCTGTTCACCGCCGGAAAGCTGTGCCGGGAAGTTGTTTTTGCGGTCCGCCAGGCCTACCTCATCCAGCACGGTGTCGGCATCCAGCGGGTCGCGGCAGATCTCGGCGGCCAACTCCACATTTTCCCGCGCGGTCAGGTTCTGCACGAGGTTATAAAACTGGAACACGAAGCCCACATCATAGCGGCGGTAGGTGGTCAGCCGCTTTTTATCAAAGCCGCTGACCTTCTCGCCGTCCAGCAGGATGGTGCCCTCGTCGCAGGTATCCATGCCGCCCAGCATATTCAGCACGGTGGTTTTGCCCGCACCGGAAGGGCCGAGGATGACGCAGAACTCCCCCTTTTGGATCTCAAAGCTCACGTGATCTGATGCAGCGATACGGGTATCGCCCATCTGGTAATATTTACACACATTGTCAAACAACACATAAGGCTGCGGCATGCTAAAACTCTCCTATTTTTTAAAGTAGCTTTAGTATAGCAGATTTGCAGGGAAATGTCGTGAATGAATTTTAAAATTTATTTTTCTACCATTTCCGTCGGCTCTATCCCCAGATATGGCAGGGCCTTTTGCAGGACCTCGGCGCAGACGGGGCCGGAGAGGGCGCCGCCGCTGGTGGTCCAGCTGTGGGGTTCGTCCAGGCAGATCAGCACCGCCAGCCGTGGGGCCTCGATGGGCGCGACCGCCACAAAGCTGGCAATGCGGGCTCCCTCGTTTTTGCTGTCCAGCTTTTGGCTGGTGCCGCTTTTGCCGCCCACACGGTAGCCGGGCACCGCCGCCCGGGTGCCGGTGCCTTTGGTGACCACCCCTTCCATCAGCTTGCACATCGTGGCGCTGGTTTCAGCCGAAATGACCTGCCGCTTCACTGTAGGTTCTACCTCTTTTATTATTGTACCGTCCGGGGCGGTAATGCGCTGTACAACATAGGGCTGCATCAGCCGCCCGCCGTTGACCACAGCACACACCGCTGTAAGCATCTGCAGATAGCTGACCTTGCTGCTTTGGCCGAAGGAACAGGATGCCAGTTCCACCGGACCCATCCTGCAGCAAAAACAGGATAAGGCCCCCGGCGGTTTGCCGAGGGCCTTACCCTGTTTGCAAGAAAGAAACGATAGAAAAAAGAGAAGAAATCCGGGTCATCACCGCGATACGGCACGGCCCTTATATCAGACGGACGGGGAATCCGCCGGATCCTGGGTTGCATCCTCCGGAGCGGCTTCTGCGGGCAGGCGGCCGTACAACTCCATCAGATGGTTGAGCTTTTGCGCCAGCGCCGGGGTGAAAGCACCCGGCAGTGCGCGCCAGCACCAGTTGCCGCCCAAGGTGGACGGCGTGTTCATGCGGGATTCATGCCCCAGACCCAGCACATCCTGTGCCTGCACTACGGCCAGATCGGCCGTGCTGGCCCAGACACCGCGCATCATACCCCAGTGGTAACCTTCCTCTTTGGTCAGATTCAGGTACTCTACGGCACGGTCGGTGTCGGTCTTATCGGCGGTGGCAAACCAGCCCTGTACAGGCTCGTTGTCATGGGTGCCGGTGTAGGCCACGCAGTTGGTGGGATAGCTGTGGGGGCGGTAGTCGCCGCCGTCGCGGCTGTCAAAGGCGAATTCCAGCACTTTCATGCCGGGGTACTCGCACTTGGCCAGCAACTCGCGCACATCGTCGGTCAGGAAACCCAGGTCCTCGGCAATGATGCGGGGGCTGCCCAGTTCCTTTTTAACGGCGGCAAACAGGCTGTAGCCTGGGCCGGTGCGCCAGCGGCCATGCTCGGCGGTCTTATCGCCGTAAGGGATGGCGTAGTACCCGGCGAAGCCGCGGAAGTGATCGATGCGCAGGAGATCGTAGATGCTGCACAAGTGGCGGATGCGGCGCACCCACCAGCGGTAGCCGGTAGCGGCCATGGCGTCCCAGTCAAACAGCGGGTTGCCCCACAGCTGGCCGGTGGCGGAGAAACCATCCGGCGGGCAGCCGGCCACCTCGATAGGCAGCAGGTTTTCGTCCAGCTGAAACTCCTGCGGGCTGCTCCAGACATCCACACTGTCCGCCGCTACGTAGATGGGCAGGTCGCCGATGATCTCGACGCCCCGGGCATTGGCGTAGGCTTTCAGTTTTTTCCACTGGGTGTAGAAGAGATACTGCACAGCCTGCCAGAAATCGATGCTTGCCTTATGATAGCGGCGGGCCTTATCCAGATCGGCCGGTTTGCGCAGGCGCAGCGGGCGTTCCCACTCCAGCCAGGACTTACCGCCGTGGGCATCTTTCAGTGCCATGAACAGGGCGTAGTCCGGCAGCCAGAAAGCGTTGTCCGCCAAAAACTGCTCGTAATCCTCTGGGGGGTTGGCCAGCAAACGGGCGCAGGCGCGGCGTAGGACGGGGTAGCGCTTCTCGTACAGCACACCATAGTTGATGCAGTCGGGCGCGCTCTCCCAATCGATTGTGCGGTACTCCTCGGGCGTAAGCAGCCCGGCCTCGGCCAGCTGGTCAAGATCGATAAAGTAGGGGTTGCCCGCGAAGGTGGAGAAGGATTGATAGGGGCTGTCGCCGTAGCTGGTAGGACAAACCGGCAAAATCTGCCAGTAATGCTGCCCTGCCGCATGCAGGAAGTCCACAAATTCACGGGCCGCAGCCCCCATGGTACCGATACCGCCGGGGGACGGCAGGCTGGAAATCGGCAGTAAAATACCGCTGGTTCTCATAAAAATACTGACCTCTTTCTAATGGAATATACTTTCGGGCCCTCTATCAACCCTTAACCGCACCGGCCACAACACCGTCGATGATGTACTTCTGGCAGGCCAGGTACAGTACAATGACGGGGATGACAGTGATCATAATGCAGGCCATCATGGGGGCCATCTCGACCTTGCCGTAACTGCCGCGGAAATACTGGATGGCCATGGGAATGGTACGGAACTGCTTGATGTCCAGCACCAGGGTGGGCAGCAGATAGTCATTCCAGACCCACATGGTTTCCAGGATGGCAGTGGAGATCATCGTCGGCTTCAGGATGGGGCAAACCACTTTGAAGAAGATCTGCAGCGGGTTGCAGCCGTCGATCATGGCGGCTTCCTCAATGGCGATGGGCATCGACTTGACAAAGCCGGTGAACATGAACACCGCCAGACCGGCGCCGAAGCCCAGATAGATGATGCAGATGTTGTAGGGGTTGTTCAGTTTGAGGGTATCTGCCGTTTTGGCCAGAGTGAACATGACCATCTGGAACGGCACGATCATGCTGAAGACGCACAGGTAATACATGCCCTTGGAGAGCACGCCCTGCACACGGGTGATGTACCATGCGCACATCGAGCAGCAGAGCAAGATCAGCGCGACGGAGGAGATCGTGATGATGAAGCTGTACCACAGCGAGGAGAGGAAATCCATCTCCGTGATGCCATAGATGTAGTTTTTCAGACCCACGAAGGTCTCGGCGGTGGGCAGCTCGAAGGCGTGAGTGGTGGTGATGGCACGCTCGGTCTTGAGCGAGTTCATCAAAATCATGAACACCGGGTACATCCAGAGGATGCAGACGATGGTAAGCACGACCGACAGCACCGAGTTGATGCGGCGATCCTTAGCAGTTTTGCCCATTATTGCTGCACCTCCTTAGAGCGGGTGAAATGGAGCTGGAGCAGAGAGATAACGACCACGAAGAGGAAAAAGACCATAGCCTTGGCCTGGCCGATGCCCTTCCACTGGGGTCCCGAGCGGGCGTAGAACGTATCATAAATGTTGTACGCCAGCATCATGGACTGCTTGGCCGGTTCGCCAGCCGTCAGAGAGAGGTTCTGGTCGAACAGCTTGAAGGAGTTGGTCAGCGTCAGGAAGGTGCAGATCGTCACGCTGGGCATGACCATGGGAACCTTGATCTTAAAGAGGATCTGGCGGGAGGTAGCGCCGTCGATGCGGGCCGCTTCGATCAGATCGGTGGGCACGTTCTGCAAACCGGCAATGTAGATGATCATCATGTAGCCGATCTGCTGCCAGCACATCAGGATGATGAGGCCCCAGAAGCCGTAGGTGGCGTCCAGCGCAAGCAGCGGCTTGCCGAGGTTGGTCAGAATGCCGTTGAGCAGAATCTGCCAGATATAGCCCAGCACGATGCCGCCGATCAGGTTCGGCAGGAAGAACACCGTGCGGAAGATGTTCGTGCCTTTCAGCCCGCGGGTCAGCGCCAGCGCGATGGCAAAGGCGATGACGTTAATCAGAAGGGTGGAAACGACGGTGAATTTCGCCGTGAACCAGAAGGCGGAGACAAACGTGCTGTCCTGAAAGACTTTAAAGTAGTTATCCAGGCCGACGAACGTCGTCTTGCTGATGGTGGTGAACTTGTGGAAGGACAGGAAAATGCCCCACAGGAACGGCCACACAAAGCCGATGATAAAGGCCGCCAATGTCGGCAGCAGGAAAAACGGCCAATACTTTTTGATTGCTTTCTCCATACTTGAATCCTTTCGGATGAGGGGAATGGGGCAGCCTGCAAAGAAGCGTGATGTGCACGCCACTTTGCAGACTGCCCTAGTGGGCAGTGCGTGAATGAAGAAAAAGGGGAGGGCGAAATGCCCGCCCCTTTTGGCGTAAGGTGATTAGTGGCTCAGCTGATACTCGGTCGCCCAGCCATCCACGAACGCGGTCTTGACAGCGTCCCAATCGCCGGTGCCCGCCGCATAAGCGGTCAGCGCGGAGCCGACGCCATCCTTCCAGGCTTCGGACGGGATGGTCGCGAAGTTCCAGCTCACCGGAGTCTTGCCCTCGGCGGTGTACTGCGCGTCGATCTGCACGAACGGATTCGCAGACTGATATTCGCCGGTGAAGGTGTCGAACGGGGTAACGAAGCCCATGTCCTGAGACATGCTCTTGCGGCCCTCGTCGGAGGTGATGACCCAGTTCATGAACGCGAGCGTCGCGTCGATGTCTTCCTGCTTGGCCGTGCCGTTGACGCACCAGTA
>OGXX01002129.1_pt1 | contig 18551 bp, 16 predicted proteins | sample 1576301 | NCBI WGS metagenome assembly OGXX01 (sample SAMEA3541469, study PRJEB24748) | human gut metagenome | biome: human gut; feature: human-associated habitat; material: faeces | place: China | collected 2012
ACATAGTTAAAATCATAGATGTTATGGTATTCACTATTTTCTTCAGTCGGAACAAGGGCTTATTATACAGCAGCCAGTCCAGCTCTGCCCGCTGTGCCGGGGTGCTGCCGTACTCGTCCTCCACGGCGATGCAGTCGATGGCAAGAGTGGTGCCATCCTCGAACAGGGCTTCCACCCGGTTGGTGTCCATATTGAAGCGGCAGGTAAGCAATTTATTCATGGTGAACCTCATTTCTACATCAAATGGTGTCTGTTCGGATGTCCTAAACCCTGCCATAAAACCGGTGGTTGATTTGTCCATTGGGCTTTGTTTTGCCCGTCTGCACATTTTTGCACACTTTTTGCACACCTGAATAGCTGGATAACGGTTGCAAAGCATTACACTGTATGCAAACAATGCGGTGTGTGCAAATACGTATTTTGCGATGATACGATAAAAATAACGCTTCTTCGAACTTTTGGAATTTGACGAATGATGCACCTTGGATTCTTTTAATCAGAGGGCCAGGGATTCGAGTTCCCTCGAGCGCACCAAAATCCCACGAAGAATCGCAAGATTCCTCGTGGGATTTTCTTTTTGTACGCCGTTTGCACGGTCTCTGCACGGTTTTTGCACGGTCCGCATTTTTCGTGTCAGATGGAGTAAGTCTGTGAATTACTCTGCAATTCGTGCTATTTTTTGCAATTCAGGTCAGCAAAGCCAAGCGGAGCTGCGCTTTTACAGAGGGGTCTGCGTCCTTCAGAAGTTCCAACAGTGCCGACACGGAGATGGTCGGTTCTGCTTCAACCGGGGCAGCCTGCACAAGTGTTGCTCCCGGCTTGTAGAAGCCTTCCTCGAACTTTTTATGGAGAGTGGGCTGTGTGTTATCTATTCAGTATAGAGCATCTCCGATTTCCCAGCTAACCTTGAAGATAGGGAACACTGGTGGGCGATAAAAAATCTGATTAATACCTAATGGACCGACAATTGCGAAGAAGAAAAACACGATAATAAAATTAAATGCCTGCTGATGATCCTGAAAAAACTTTTTGAATTGTCGAAATTTTCGTTTTTTCGTTTTAAAGAAATAAGAAATCCCAATGTACTCAACTTCTTTTTATGGTTTAAGCTACATAAAGTTCATTTTAATAATATCGTAACCGACATGTAAAATCAACCTGTCATATGATGCCGCATTGGAATTTATGCGAGCATTACATTGACATAGTCTGCAAGAAGGCATATAATATAATCGAAATTATCATAATTCAAATTATATTAAGCAAGAGGTGAACAGTATGGAATTCATCGGCAGAACATCCGAACTGGCAACGCTGAATGCAGAATTAGAGCATGGCAGCGGTTTTGTGGTGATTTACGGCAGGCGGCGCGTTGGAAAAACAACGCTGATCAAAGAGTTTATCAAGGATAAACGTGCGTTTTACTTTCTGGCAACCACAGAAAGTGAAGCCCAGAGCATGAAGCGGTTTGCCGGAGTGCTTTCCCGTACCACAAAGAACCCCATGCTCAGCAAGGTCACATTTACTGACTGGCTGGATTTATTCCAAGTGGTAGCAGACGACCACCCGGACGAGAAAAAGGTGCTTGTCATTGATGAATTTCCGTATCTGGTCAAGACGAACCCGGATTTCCCGTCCATCTTGCAAAACGCATGGGATGAAGTGCTGAAAGACCATAACGTGATGCTGGTTCTCTGCGGTTCCCTCATCAGCATGATGAAAAAACACGCTCTGGCATACGACAGCCCGCTCTATGGCCGTAGAACGGCACAGATTCGGCTGATGCCGCTACAATTTACGGATGTGTATGCGGCGCAGAACCTGTCGTTTGAGCAGGCAGTGGAGCAATATGCCATCACGGGCGGCGTACCGAAATATATGGAGTTTTTCCAGACGGACGAGCCGCTGATGGAGCAAATTCGGCGTGTGGTACTGTCGAAAAATGGCTTTTTGTATGAAGAACCGGATTTCTTACTCAACGAGGAAGTGCAGACGCCCATCAACTATTTCTCCGTGCTAAAAGCGATTTCGGACGGCAACCACAAGCTGAGCAAGATCGGTATGACGATGGAGCAGGACACGTCAGCTATTACGCCGTACCTGAAAACACTGATCGACCTTGGTTTTGTTATCAAGAACGTTCCCATCACCGAAAAGAATCCGGAGCGTTCCCGGAAAAGCCTGTATTATGTTTCGGACAACTTCATCCGCTTCTGGTTCCGCTATGTGTACCCGTTTAAGGGGGAGTTGGAACTGGACAACCAACAGATCGTGCTGGACGAGATGGGCAAAGACTTTAAGCAAAAATTTGTGGCTTTCGCTTATGAGAGCATCTGCCGGAACATCTTTGCGGAGCTGTGCCGAAAGGGGCAGATCGACTTTGCACCCTCACGCATTGGCTCTTACTGGCGAAATGATAATGAGGGCGATACAGAAATTGATGTTGCGGCTGTGGACAACCAGCACAAACGGCTGTTCCTCGGTGAGTGCAAGTACCATGCGAAGCCTGTGGATGTGGCGGTCTACTCTGCTTTGCAGGAGAAGGGGCAGTCAAAAGAGCTTGCAGCAGCATTTAAGGGATATGAGGTCGTGTACGGGCTATTTTCCAAAAGTGGTTTTACAGATCGACTGGTGGAAATGGCAGCGGAGAATTCCGACCTGATTCTGATTCAGGAAGATGCAGTTTACAAGAAATAATATAATCTGGATTATCATAAGTTTAATTATATTATTGTGGGATTTTTCGTTTTCTGGAGCTCTGCACACTTTTGCACACTTTTGCACACCGGCGGGAAGTTCAAATTTTGTCAAACTGCCCAAAATACGCCCTTAAAAGTTTACTTGACGCAATTTTCAAATCAATATATAATTGGGTTAGAAACCAATTATAGAAAAGGATGATTTCCAATGGCGCGCAGATACGACAGCAAAGAAGCAAAACGGCGGATCCTGACCGCCTGTGTCCGGCTTTTTCTGGAAAAAGGCTACACGAACACCAAGGTGGCAGAAATTTTAAAGGAAGCAGATGTTTCTGCCGGGTCGTTCCAGAATATTTTCCGCACCAAGGACGGCGTGCTGACCGAGCTGATCGGCATGATGTTCAGCAGGCAGTTCGGCGCGGTAAGGCCGCTGGCGGCAAACGCCCCCTCGCCGGTGTACCTTTACGCGGTGGAAACGGCTTTGCAGCTGGCGATGACCGAGCTGAGCGAGAATCTGCGGGATATCTATGTGGAAGCGTACACCTTCCCCGCCACGGCGGAGATCATCCACCGCAGCACCACGGCCGAGCTGCAGGCGGCGTTCAGCGCGTATCTGCCCGGGTGCGCCGAGTGCGATTTCTACGAGATGGAGCTGGGCACGGCTGGCATGATGCGCGGCTACATGGCACGGCGGTGCGACCCCTATTTTACGCTGGAGCGCAAAATACGGCGGTTCCTGAGCATGAGCCTGAGTGCGCTGCAGGTCCCCGCACAGGAGCGCGAGCAGGTCATCGCGTTTGTGGCGGAGATCGATATGCTTGCTCAGGCGCGGAAAGTGGTAGATGCTGTGCTTGCATCGCTGTCCGTACAGTTTGATCTGAAAGGATAACAAGGTTTGATGACAAGGAGGGAGCAACATGAAAAAATGGCTGATCGGGTGTTTGACGGTGCTGGCAATGGTGTGCCTGATACCGGGGATCGTGTTAAAAGCGGCGGCAGAAACAACCACGGTGCGCTGCAAATACTGTGGGAGTGTGGAGACACGTGAGGTCCGCGGATACAGCAACTATGATTCGAACTCTCATAGGGTTTATGTAGCTGAATGCCAGAACTGCCACAACGATGGCAATGTTTCGTATTTAAAGGTACATACCGGCGGCACCGAAACCCCCACCTGCACCACAGGCAAAACCTGTGAAAAATGCGGCGCGGAATACGGCGAAAAAGACCCAAATAATCATGATTTGGTGCATCACGATGCAAAAGCCCCCAGCTGTACGGAAATCGGCTGGGATGCTTACGATACCTGCTCTCGTTGTGACTATACCACCCGCAAAGAGCTGCCCGCACTGAACCATGATCTGAGGCAGTCCGTGATAACAGCCCCCACCTGTACGGAAACGGGCTGGGCTTACGTTAAGTGCTCCCGCTGCGACTATTACGACACTCCGGTGCTGCCCGCGCTGAAACATGATCTGAGGCAGCGCGTGATAACAGCCCCCACCTGTACGGGAGAGGGCTGGGCGCACGTTGCCTGCTCCCGCTGCGACTATTTCACCAGTCTGGTGCTGTCCGCACTGAATCATGATTTGGAGCAGCACGCAGCGCAAGCCCCCACCTGTACGGAAAAGGGCTGGAACGCTTACGAAACCTGCTCCCGCTGTGACTATACCACCTATGTGGAGCTGCCTGCACAGCATGATCTGGAGCAGCACGCAGCGCAAGCCCCCACCTGCACGGAAAAGGGCTGGGATGCTTACGACACCTGCTCCCGCTGCAACTATACCACTTATCAAGAAATCCCCGCGCTGAACCATGATTTGGTGCAGCATGAAGCGCAAGCCCCCACCTGCACCGAAATCGGCTGGGACGCTTACGACACCTGTTCCCGCTGTGATTATACCACCTATGCGGAGCTGTCCGCGCTGAACCATGACTATCAGGCTGTTACCGTAGAGCCTACCTGTGAAACAGACGGCTATACTGTTTTTACCTGCTCCCGCTGCAAAGACAGCTACACCGCAGACCCGACCGATAAGCTGGGACACCAGTTCGGTGCATGGTCCCCGAATGGAACCGGCTCTCAGAGCGCCGGTTGTCTGCGGCAGGGCTGCGCGCACACGGGCAGCACTGATTGCCGGAAGTTTACTTTCCGCACTGCGGAAGGCGAAACGCTGACCTTCTGCCCCGTGTGCGGGCAGGCAGAAAACGCCGCGCAGCTGGAAAAGATCGAAGCCGCAACGGCGTGGACTATCAGCGGCAGTCTTTCTGCGGAGGATGTGACCGCACGGACGAACGGGGAATACCTGAGTGTGGCATTTGAGACTGCCGGCAGCCTGACGCAGCCCACCGGCCGGGTAAGGCTCGCGCTGCCCGCCGGACTGCTGGAAGGCAAAAAGCTTGTGCGCATTGCCCCGGACGGCACGCAGACGGAGCTGCCTTTTGAAGCAAAGAACGGCAAACTCATCTTTACGCTGGATTTTGCAAACAGCGAGCTGCCCGTGATGCTCTTCCGGCTGGTACCCCAGACCGCCGCCCTCTGAATGCTTTTACAGCGGCACAAACAATAAAACGCAAAATGCCCGCCCACCTGTGGGAAACCACGGTGGGCGGGCATTCTTTTATGTTATGGTTATGTGCGTTTTGCCCTCAGCCGCACACGCTGCCATCCGGGGCAAAGAACTGCACGTGCTTTTGCCACTGGGTAGGGCTGATGGTGCGGCGGTAGCAGTCGGTCAGGGCTTCCACTGCGGTCTCCGGGGCAAGGGACGCGCAGCCCGGGCAGTCCAGCACCAGAATGCGGAACCACGCGTCAAAAAGGTGCTCGGTGTAGTGGGTGTCCCACGCGCCGCAGCGGGCGTAAAAGCCCAGCCGCCGCACTGCCATGGCTGCGTCCTCGGCCTTTTCCGGCATCTCGGCTTCAATTAAAATGGCCTCGGCGGTGTCCTCGTGGGCGGGCAGCTGCGCCAGCAGCTGTGCCCCGATGCCGTGGGCGCGGTAGGCGGGCACTACGGCAAAATAATCCAGCTGGCTCACCCGGCAGCCCTCGGGACGCACCATCAGCAGATAGGCGGCAAGGGTGTCCCCGTCAAACACGCCCCATGTGTGGGCAGTGCCATCCGCTTCGCTGTTCAGGATCATGCTCAGGGGCTTCAGCTCCCCGGCAGGAAAGTCCCGGCGCATCTCGTTCAGATACACATCGGTCAGCTCCGGGCCGGTGAGCAGCCGCCAGATAAACGCAGGCTCTCTCATACGATCCGGTTTCCTTTCTGGATGACAGCCTTGATGTTCAGCTCCTTGTCCGCAAGGATCACGTTGCCGTAGCGTCCGGCGGCAAGGCTGCCGTAGTCGTTGTCCACGCCAATGCTCTTGGCGGGGGTCTCGCTGGCGGCGCGGACGGCGCTTTCCAGCGGCACGTTCATCTCCAGCACGGCGCGCTTCATGCAGTCGTACAGACAGGTGTTGCTGCCCGCAATGGTGTCCGGGTGCTCGGTCAGGGTGGCGCGGGGTCCCTTGACCGTGATGGCCTGTCCGCCCAGACTGTATTGGCCGTCCGGCAGGCCGCAGGACATGGCGCTGTCCGCGATCAGGCAGACGCGGTCGTCCCCGAAGGTGTTGAAGGTGAACCGCACCATGGCGGGGTGAATATGCACGTTATCGGTGATGAGCTCCACCTCGGCATCGTGCTCCATAGCTGCAATGATAGGGCCGGGCGCACGGTGGGTGATGCCGGGCATGGCATTGTACAAGTGGGTCATGTGGGTGGCACCGGCTTCAAAGGCCTTGACGGCGGTGTCGTAGTCGGTGCAGGTGTGGGCGATGGAGATGCGCACCTCGTTATGGCACTCCTTGATAAAGTCCAGATTGCCCGGCTCTTCGGGTGCAACGTCCACCAGCTTGATCAGACCGCCCGCACGCTTCTGCAAACGGCGGAACATGGCGGCGTCTGCGCCCTGCACATACTCCGGGTTCTGTGCACCCACCTTTTTGGGGCTGATGAAGGGGCCCTCCATGTTGATGCCCACAAGGTCGGCGCCCTTGCCGTTTTTATGGGCGGCAGCGGCGTCCATTACCTTGTTCAGGATCTCCTCGGGGTAGGTCATGGTGGCGGGGCAGATGGCCAGCACGCCCTTGCTGGCCTCAAAATCCGCCAGCGTCTGGATGGCCTCCTCGGTGCCATCGCAGAAATCCTTGCCCATTGCCCCGTGGAAGTGGATATCCACAAGGCCCGGCAGGGCGTACAGCCCCTCGGCGTCCAGCACCTCTTCGCCCTCTTCCGGGGCGGCAAAGGGCACGATACGGCCATCGCGGATGATGATGGTGCCGCGCTCAAAGGTGTGGCGCGGGGTATAGACCAGTGCATTCTGAAGGATCATACAAAACACCTCGTTCTCTTTTCTTTTCACCCAGTATAGCACGCCGGGTGTTTTTACAAAAGTCCTTTTGTGTGAACATTGCGGAAATCAACTTATAAAGCTTGACCCAGAGCAAAAGCCTTCACCCCTTGGGGGGAAGGTGGCTGCGAACGCAGTGAGCAGACGGATGAGGGGTAATTGTCCGATAGCTGCTGCTTGCCTGCGCCCTCATCAGTCACCTGCGGTGACAGCTTCCCCCGACCGGGGGAAGCCTTCATTCGCAATATCGAAAAAAGCGAGCCGCCGGGAGGGGGCGCTGTGCACCCCGCCCCCGGCGGCCCGGTTCATACTGCAAAATCAACCAGACTTTTGCAGTTCATTCTTTTCAGAAGTGCAGGATCACAGCATCTTCTTCAGCTCGTCGTACACGAACTGCACCTTGGTGCCGATGATGACCTGGCAAGCGTTCTTGCTGGGACGGATAACACCGGCAGCACCGGCAGCCTTGACAGCCTTCTCGTCGACCTTGGCGTTATCCTTCACCTCAAAACGCAGACGGGTTGCGCAGTAACCAACGTCCTTCACGTTCTCCTTGCCGCCGACAGCAGCCAGAACAGCAGAAGCGACTTCGGTGTAGTTGTTGTTAGCCAGAACGACCTTCTTCTCAGCTTCCTCGTCGTCATCCTCACGGCCGGGGGTCTTCAGGTCGAACTTGGTGATAGCGAAGTAGAACACGAAGTAGAACACCAGGAATGCTGCGATGCCCAGAGGAATGATCATCCAAGTCTTAGCAGCTGCGGGCAGGGAAGCGGAGAACACCAGGTCGGTAGCGCCTGCGGAGAAGCAGAAGCCAGCACGGAAACCGGAGTAGTAGGTGATGATGGTGAAGATGCCGTACAGAGCGGAGTACACAACGTACAGCGGGAAGCACAGGAACATGAAGCCGAACTCGAAGGGCTCGGTAACGCCGCAGACGAATGCGCAGATAGCAGCGGAAACGACCAGGCCGATAGCAGCCTTCTTGTTCTTAGCAGTCTGGACCATGGCCAGAGCAGCACCGGCAATACCGAACATCATGCAGGGGAAGAAGCCGGACATGTACATGCCAAGGCTCCAGCCCACGTCAGCACTGGTCTCGCCAGCCCAGAAGTGTTTCAGGTCGCCCAGGCCGATGGTGTCAAACCAGAACACGTTGTTCAAAGCGTGGTGCAGGCCGGTGGGGATGAGCAGACGGTTCAGGAAAGCATAGATACCTGCGCCGATGCCGCTCAAGCCGGCAATGCCTTTGCCCAGAGCAACCAGAATGCCGAAGATAACGGGCCAGACGAACAGCAGGATGACGGAAACCACGATGGAAACCAAAGCGGTCATGATAGCAACGCTGCGCTTGCCGCTGAAGAATGCCAGCCAGTCAGGCAGCTTGGTGCTCTTGAACTTGTTGTAGCAGGTGGCGCCGATGACAGCGGCCAGGATGCCGATGAAGGAGTTGCCGGCGATCTTGCTGAAAGCAATGTAATCAACGGTGCCTTCTTCCAGGGTACGAACAGCGCCCACAACACCGGGGCTGAGCAGCTGCTGCATCATCAAAAAGCTGACCAGACCAGCCAGACCGGCGGTGCCGTCATGGTCGTTTGCCAGGCCGACAGCTGCGCCGATGGCGAACAGCCAAGCCATGTTATCGATCAGAGCGCCGCCAGCCTTGACCAGCAGGAAGCCGATCGTGTAAGCAGCACCGGTAGTAGGACCTTCAGCACCCATAACGGCGGGAGCCAGAGCGTAGCCAATACCCATCAGAATACCACAGACGGGCAGCGCGGCAACGGGCAGCATCAACGCCTTGCCGAGCTTTTGCAGCCATTTCATCATAAGATACATTCCTCCTAATACGGACGTATTTTGCCGGGGTGAAGCTAATGCCCCCGGTGGGGATTGCAAAACCGCTCTGGTTAGCAAAATTCCCGTTCATGCAGTGGTAAATAGGAACATTGTTTGCGGTGTAACAATCTGTTAAATCTATTTTAACATATTTTCAATAAATTGCAAATGTATTTTGTCAAAATAGCACAATGCCGAAAAAACAAAGGTGACTTTGGTTATATTGCTAAAAATATAACGCATTTTGACCGAAACTTGAAAGAAAGACAGGTGCCCCCGGCGCTTTAACGAAACAAAGAGATAGATAAAGATAACATAAAGTGAGCGTTTTTTGCTAAAATATTGCAACAAAAATACATTTGAAAAAACTGTACAAAAACGCATTTCTGTAATAGTTAGCAGCTGAAACGGGCAGCTGCTGGTGCAGGGCAAAAAACGTGCGGTGCGGCTGGCGGGCGGGGCGGAAAATGTGATGTCTGCCATGGTAAAACTTTTGTGCAGCGGGTACGGGCAAATCAAGAAAAAAGGAAATAAAAAATCCTGGGACGCCGTAAAAACGGCACCCCAGGCAAACGGAGTTGAAAATGGCAAAATCAGTTGTTGGCGCTGAACAGCTGGGGCGCAGCCTTGTACAGCAGCACCACGGCAATGGTGGTCATAATACCTTCCGGTAGCATGTAGGAGCCGTTGTAAGTCAGGCTGTAGATCCACGCGGGCAGACCATCGCTCAGGTTGCCCCAGATCAGCACGCCGGACAGGAAGCTGCACATAAAGCGGATGAAGCAGACGACCGCCGTGCCGACGGCCACGCCGACGAGGCGATTCTGGAACGGCTTTGCGATGACACAGGCCAGCCCCAGCAGGGTGAAAGCCAGCACATAGTCCAACAGGATCATGCCAACCAGCGGCAGCAGGCCGGGTGCCGGTGGTGCGTAAAAGCCCAGCAGCATCTGCAGCAGGCTGTTGACAAAGCCGGTGAACAGGCCCCACTTCACGCCGTGGCGGAAGGAGATCATGATGAACGGCAGCATGCTGAACAGCGTGATGGAGCCGCCGTTGGGCAGCTCATAGATCTTGATGTTGGCCAGCACCGTGCCGAGGGCGATCATCAGGGCGCACTCAACGAGGGTACGGGTCTTGGAATAGGTTTTGGACATGGTATCCACTCCTCAAAAAATGTAACACAAAACAGAAAAAGCGCCCGCAGGGTATTCCTGCAGGCGCAAAAAGCGTTATGACGGGGGTCAAACTTCCTACGCCGGCATTACCCGGATCAGGTTCAAGGCGACCCAAAACTGCGGTTTGTTTTGATCTCAGCCGAGGATGCCCCTCAGCGCCCCTGTTTTTATGTCCATCTCCCATTATACACAGCGGCGGGCATTTGTCAAGCGCCATCCTTCCACTCCTTCAGCAAGTATGAGGTGGCGAAAGCCTGACGCAAAAAGAGGACGCCCTCACGAGCGTCCTCTTTTGCTATCTAAACTTACTTGCTGACCTTGATGAGATCCGCGCCCGGCTCGACATCGCCGGAGGCCACGACCTCGACAGCCTTGAAGTCATCGGTATTGGTTACGACCGTGATGACCACGGCAGGATGACCGGCAGCAGCGATCTTGCCCAGATCCATCTCCAGCAGCAGATCGCCTTTCTTTACCTTATCGCCGACCTTGACCTTCGGGCTAAAGCCGTCACCCTTCATCTCAACGGTATCCACGCCGACATGGATCAGGATCTCAACGCCGCCGTCAGCCATAATGCCCAGCGCATGGCCGCTGTCGGGGGCCTGGGTGATCTCACCGCCGGCAGGGGCAAAGACCTTGCCCTCGCTGGGGTCAATGCCGCAGCAGGTGCCCAGAATGCCCTGTGCAAACACCTCATCGGGGATGTTCTCCATCGGGACAAAGGCGCCCTTGGCATCAGCAGCCAGCATCATGGGGAAGGTCGGCTCCGCAGGTGCGGCAGGTGCGGCAGATTTCTTCAGAAAATCAAAAAATCCCATCGTTCATTTTCTCCTTCGTAAGCCCTTTGCGGGCGTTTTCATGGTTCTATTATACCCCCCGCCCCGTCAAAAAGCAAGGCGGGCAGACACTTTTACATCTGCTCCATCACGGCGCGTATCGCCTGCCAGGTAATGCGCGCAATCTCAGCCGGCGGCGGCTGGAACTGATTTTCCTGCCAGGCCGCAATCGTGCCAAAGCAGCCGTTGACCGCAAAGGAAAGCATATATTTCTGATCCTCGGTCCCGCCGGTGGGGGCAAAGTTGCCCCAGCAGCGCTCAGCTATGAGCCGCTTTACGCTGGCGGTAAACTCCGACTCCCAGCTTTTGCCGTAGAGAGCGGCGCACAGGTCGGGGTTCTCGGTCAAATAGGTAAAGAGCGCCACCAGCGCTGTGGGGACATCCTCCTGCGAGATGCTGGGGATCAGGGTGTCCATCAGCTCATTCAGCCGCTTCAGCTGGGCGGCCTCCATCTGGTCCATCAGGGCATAAATATCGGTGTAATGAAAGTAGAAGGTGCCGCGGCTGATACCGGCCAGCTCCGTCAATTCACGCACCGTGATCTCACGCAGACTTTTTTGCTGCAGCAGCGTGATCAGCGCCTGATACAGCCGCTGCTTGGTCATGCGCACACTGCGGTTGGCGTCCCCCTTGGCGTTCATTGTATGCACCGCCTTCCTCACGATTTACTACTTTAAGAATAGCCGTTTTTAACACTGATGTCAAGGATTTTTAAACCATTTGTACTAAATTGTCTGTTTTTGTTGACGGTTTTTTATCAAATTCGCAGTTTGCACACCGGTGCGGTTATGCTACAATAGGGGCGGGGAGTGATACTATGAAAATCGACCGTGCCCGTGCGCAGCGGGCCTTTGCCGACTATGCTGCGCATTACAACACCGCTGACCCGAAGGTAAAGCTCAAGATCGACCACACCTACCGCGTGGCAGCCCTCTGCGGCAGGATCGCCGAAAGTCTTTCGCTGCCGCAGCAGGACATCGACCTTGCATGGCTGAGCGGCATACTGCACGATGTGGGCCGCTTTGAACAGCTGCGCCGGTACAACACCTTTATTGATGCGCAGTCGGTCAGCCATGCTGCGCTGAGCGTCTCGGTCCTGTTTGACGAGGGGCGCATCCGGGACTATCTCGATGACACCAACGCCGACAGCCTGCTGCGCGCGGCGGTGGAGTGGCACAGCGCCTTCCGCCTGCCGGACGGACTGGATGAACGCACGCAGCGGTTCTGCCAGATCCTGCGGGACGCTGATAAGATTGACATCCTGCGCGTCAATGTCGAGACGCCGATGGAAGAAATTTACAATGTCACCACAGCCCAGCTGCGCCAAAGCCCCGTGACCCCGGCTGTGCTGGACGCCTTTTATGAGCATCATTGCGTGCTGCACAGCCTGAAAAAATGGCCCGCGGACAACGCCGTGGGCCATGCATCTCTGGTATTTGAGCTGTGCTATCCCGAAAGCCTGCGGATCGTAGACGAGCAGGGGTGGCTTTGGCAGCTGCTGGCCTTCAAAACCGACAACCCCGACACCGCACGGGCGTTTGAAAAGATCACCGCAGAAATGAAGCGGTGGCTCAAGGCCAACGGCTGTTAAAGCCCCTGCACTAAAATCACTGCGATCAGCACGGGTAGCACATATTTAAAGTAGGGCTTGACCCAGCGCGGCATTTTGGGGCCGTCACCGGTGTTGCACTCGGCCGTGTAGCCGTCAAAGCCCCAGCCCCAGCGGGTGACGCAGAACAAAAGATACACAAGGCTGCCGCCCGGCAGCAGCAGGTTGCTGACGAGGAAATCCTCGAAATCCAGCACGGTGGAGCCGGCACCCAAAGGCTGGATAAAGCTCCAGACACTGTAGCCCAGCGCACAGGGCAGCCCCAGCAGGACGAGCGCCGTCATGCCGATGACGCAGGCCCTGCGGCGGTCCCAGCCAAAGTTTTCGCAGGCGCAGGCGATGAGATTTTCAAACACGGCAATGACCGTGGAAAAGCTTGCAAAGGTCATGAACAGGAAAAACAGCGTGCCCCACAGCCGTCCGCCCGCCATATTCGTAAAGACATTGGGCAGCGTGATGAAGATCAGGCTCGGGCCTGCATCGGGCGCAATACCGAAGGAGAAGCAGGCCGGGAAGATGATCAGCCCCGCGCAGACCGCCACAAAGGTGTCCAGCACGCAGATGCGGGCAGCCTCACCGGGCAGGGTAAAGCGGCGGTCCATATAGCTGCCGAAGATCTCGATCGCACCGATGCCGAGGCTCAGCGTAAAGAAGGACTGGTTCATTGCCGCCGTGATGACATTGCCAAGGCCCTGCTCGGCAGCGCGCCCTGCATCCGGCAGCAGGTAGAAGGCAAGTCCCTCGCCCGCGCCGGGCAGCGTAAAGCTGTGGACGACCAGCACCAAAATCAGCACCAGCAGGGCGCTCATCATCCATTTGCCGACCTTTTCCAGCCCGCCCTGCAGGCCGCGGCCGCAGACGATGAAGCCCGCCACCGTGATGACAGCCATCCAGAACACCATCTCGGCAGGGTTGGCCAGCATCTCGCCAAAGACGCTGCTCGCCTGCTCAGCGTTCAGTCCGTCAAAGCTGCCTGTCAAAAACCGGACAAAGTAATCAAGCATCCAGCCTGAGACGGTCGTGTAATACATCATCAGCAGCGTGCAGCCCGCCATGCAGAACCAGCCGTGGATATGCCACTTACTGCTCTCCGGCTCCAGCGTCTTGTACGCGGCGCGTGCTGCGCCGCGGCCCGCCCGGCCGACTGCCAGCTCCATCGTCAGCACCGGCAGCCCCATAAGCACCAGAAAAAGCAGGTAGAACAGCACAAAGATACCGCCGCCGCACTGGCCCGTGACGGTGGGAAACCGCCAGACATTGCCGATGCCGATCGCGCAGCCGGCGCTGACAAGGATGAAGCCAAGGCGCGAGCCGAAGCCCTCTCGTTGTTTTTGGGATTCCATACGATTCCTCTTTTCTCACAAAGTAGTATTATTATAGCGTATCACGGCGAGGCTTGCAAGAGGTGAATCACGGTGTTATAATTATTGCAACACCCGTAGTGTGGCGTACATACTAATGCGTAAGGAGTTAAATATGCTTCGTTTTGAATGTGACTATGGCGAGGGTGCAGCCCCCGCCGTGCTGGATCTTATGCAAAAGACCAATTTTGACCAGACCCCCGGCTATGGGGAGGATGCCTACTGCGCCAAGGCCGCCGCGCAGATCCGGCTGCTCTGCGATGCACCGGACGCAGATGTGCATTTCTTTGTGGGCGCAACGCAGGCCAATCTGACGGTTATTGCCGCGGCACTGCGGCCGTGGCAGGGCGTGCTGTGCGCTGACACAGGCCACATCCATGTCCATGAGACCGGCTCCATCGAGGCCACCGGCCACAAATGTCTGGCACTGCCGTCCAAGGCAGGCAAGATCACTGCGCGCCAGATCCGCAAAGCGGTCGAGGAGCACCGCACCAACGCCAGCCATGAGCATGAGGTTCAGCCCGGCATGGTCTACCTCTCCAACCCGACCGAGGTCGGCACCCTTTATACAAAGGAGGAGCTGACCGCCATTTCTGCCGCCTGCTATGAGTTGGGTCTTTACCTGTTTGTGGACGGTGCCCGCATGGCCTACGGCCTGACCAGCCCCGCCAACGACCTGACGCTGCAGGACTATGCGGCGCTCTGTGATGTGTTCTATCTGGGCGGCACCAAGTGCGGCGCACTCTTTGGCGAGGCAGTCGTCATCACCAACGATGAGCTGAAGGGTGATTTCCGCTACTGCATCAAGCAGCACGGCGGCATGCTGGCCAAAGGCCGCCTGCTGGGTGAGCAGTTCCTTGCCCTGCTGGACGGCGAGGACGGCAGCGGCAGCAGCCTGTATTTCACGATGGCCAAAAAGGCAGACGAGCAGGCGCTGCGCATCCGCGCTGCCTTCGAGGAAAAGGGCTGCAGTCTGCTGCACGATTCCCAGACGAACCAGCAGTTCTTTGTCCTGCCCGATGCATGGTACGAAAAGCTGGCTGAGGGCTATGCCATGACCCACATGGGCAAGCCCGACAAGCACCACACCGCTGTGCGCATCTGCACCAGCTGGGCGACGAAGGACGAGGCAGTGGAACAGCTTCTCGCCGATGTAAAAGCCCTGTAAGCGGTCTTTTTCAATGCCCCCGCAGCAAAAAAATCCCGCATCCTTGCGATGCGGGATTTTTTGCTGCCAGTCAAAGCTGCGCCGTATTATGTGGTCACTTCTGCACGCGCTTGTCGCACTTGATAGCCAGCTTTGTGCCGACGGTCTGCAGGATCTGCACCAGCACGACCAGCAGGGCCGTTGCAAAGAACTCCAGCACAACATTAAAGCGGTAATAGCCGTAGTTGATGGCGATCTTGCCCAGACCGCCGCCGCCGATGATACCGGCCATAGCGCCGTAGCCCATGATGGTAGTAGCTGCGATCGTCACATTCGCCACAAGGCTCGGCATGCTCTCAGGGACCATGACCTTCGTGATGATCTGCAGCGGCGTTGCGCCCATGCTCTGGGCGGCCTCGATCACGCCGCCGTCCACCTCACGCATGCTCGTCTCGACCAGACGGGACACAAAGGGGAAGGATGCGATGACCAGCGGCACAATAGACGCCACCGTGCCGATGGAGGTGCCCACAATGGCGCGGGACAGCGGAATGACAATGATCATCAAAATCAGGAAGGGCACACTGCGCAACAGGTTCACAAGGCCGTTGAGCAGCGCCATCAGCCAACGGGGCAGGGGACGCACGCCGCCCTGCTCACCGGTGACAAGGCAGACCCCCAGCGGCAGGCCGATGACCAGCGCCAGCAGAGTCGCAACTACGGTGGACCAGATGGTCTCCCAGGTTTCAAATGGAATGGTGGGCAGGATCTGCATGAATGTCTGCCAGTCCTTGCCTGCAAAAAACTCTGCCATCAGCCGTTCACCTCCTCATAGGTAATGCCGGGATAGTTCTTGATGTAGTCGAGCGCTGCGGCCGCCTTATCATCGTCAGGCAGGGCCAGCAGCATGGTGCCCAGCGTCTGGCCGTTCACGATGCGGGTATCCGCCGCCATGATGGACACCAACGCGCCGCACTCAATGGCAAGGCTTGCGACCAGCGGCTTATCGGTGGTCTGGGTGCCGCCGAACGCCACACGCACCAGCTTGTGGCCGGGCAGCGGCTCCGCCTGAGGTGCACCGGCAGGGTAGACGAGCCGCCGTGCCGCCTTGGAGGTGGGATGGCTGAAGATGGCCTGCACCTCGCCCTCCTCCACGACTGTGCCGTTGTCCAGAATGGCCACGCGGTTGCAGACCTCCTCGACCACGCTCATCTGGTGGGTGATGATAACGACCGTGATGCCCAGCTCACGGTTGATCTTCTGGATCAGCTGCAGGATAGCATGGGTCGTGTTGGGGTCCAGTGCGCTGGTTGCCTCATCGCAGAGCAGCACCTTCGGGTCGGTCGCCAGCGCGCGGGCGATGGCGATGCGCTGCTTTTGACCGCCGGAAAGCTGGGCCGGGTAGGCGTCCGCCTTATCGGGCAGGCCGACCAGCTCCAGCAGCTCGCGGGCACGGGCCTCGGCCTTATCCCGGGGGACCTTGGCCAGTTCCATCGGGAACATGATATTGCGCAGGCAGGTGCGCTGCATCAGCAGATTGAACTGCTGAAAGATCATTGTGATCTCGCGGCGGGCCGCGCGCAGGTCGGCTGCGTTCAGCTCCTGCATCTGCTTTCCATTGACGATGACCTTGCCCTCATCGGGGCGCTCCAGCATGTTGATGCAGCGTACCAGCGTGGACTTGCCGGCGCCCGACATGCCGATAATGCCGTAGACATCCCCGTCCCGAATCGTCAGGTTGATGTCGTTCAGTGCAATGACCGTGCCGCCCTGCGTGGCAAAGCGCTTGGTCAGGTGTTGCAATTCGATCATGGGTTTTCTCCCTCATTTACAAAGATAGCGAATGAGCGCAAAAACTCATTCGCTATAGATTGTACTCTATATTCCGGCAGGTTGCAAGGGTTTTCTTTGCGGCTGCCGGCGGGCGCATATGGAATGCGCCCCTACAATTTCGCTGCTTGCCGTACCGTAGGGGCGGATTCTATATCCACCCGTGCCCGTTCACGGCTGTACGAGGCATTTTCTTAGAAGATGGGCACGACCGCGCCGTCATAGGTGCTGTTGATGTACTCCTTGACCTTGTCGCTGGTCAGGGCGGCGTACAGGGCCTGAATGGCGGGGTCGTTCTCGTTGCCCTCCTTCACGACAAGCACATTGGCGTAGGTCTGGGCAGCCTCAGAGGATGCATCCTCGGTGGCAAGGGCGTCCTTACCAACGGAGAAGCCAGCCTCCATCGCGTAGTTGCCGTTGATAACGGCGAAATCAACGTCCTGCACGGTGCGGGGCAGCTGTGCAGCCTCGATCTCCTCGATCTTCAGGTTATGGGGGTTCTCGGTGATGTCGTTGATGGTCGCGGTCAGACCGGCGCCGTCACGCACGGTGATCAAGCCCTGAGCGGCCAGCAGCTGCAGGGCGCGGGCCTCGTTGGTGGTGTCGTTGGGCACGGCGATGGTCGCACCGTCCGCGATAGCGGCAAGGTCATTGCTCTTGCCCGGATAGATGCCGAACGGCTCATAGTGGATGCCGCCCGCGTTTACCAGGTGCGTGCCCTGCTCTTCGTTGAAGTTCTCCAGATAGGGGATGTGCTGGAAGTAGTTGGCGTCAAACTCGCCGCTCTCGACGACGTTGTTCGGCTGCACGTAATCCTGGAACTCCTTGACCTCAAGCGTCCAGCCCATAGCCTGCAAAATGAGCTTTGCCTGCTCCAGAATCTCTGCATGCGGCGTGGGGCTTGCCGCAACGGTAATGGTGCCCTTCTGCTCTACGGTATCGGAAGCCGCCTCTTCCGCGGGAACCTTTTCCACATTTTCCGCCGCGCTCTTCGACGCGCACGCAGCAAAAGACAAACTCAAAACAAGCGCCAGTGTCAGCGCAAGAACTTTTCGAAACTGTTTCATAAGACATACTCCTTTTCCAGTATTCGTAAATTTACGTTTTTTTACAGGAATTTGAGCAACAAAAAACCGGGGGCTTTTTAGCTCCCGGGCAAATGGCTTTCGCGCTCAATCAAGCGTTATTCTCAGGCGAACAGCAACGCATGCCGAAGCACCTGGCCATATTACATGCCCGGGAGAATAACATTCGCATCATCATGTTGTTCTTAGCAATGGTGTAACGGAACGTCATTGTGTTTGCCTCCTTCCAAAAAAGAATACGCTCAAATTCGATGGTGTTATCATACACCAATTTACCTACTGCGTCAATGGGGAAACGCATGGAAAATTTCACAGAATCGAGGGGAAATCCGGGGCAATTTTGCCGAAAATATACAAATTTTCTGTATATTCCTGAAAAACAGCCCCATCTCGCGCTTCAGCGCAGCAGATATTGAAGCCCGCCGACCAGACCGTATACGCCGAGAATCGTCAATACCCCCGAGACGAGCGTACCGCCGAAAATTGCGAGCCCGGCGCGTCGCTCATCCATGTCGGTAAGCCTTGCGAGCATGGAGCCAATCCAGCAGCCCACGCCCGTAAACGGGATGCACA
>OGXX01002130.1_pt1 | contig 18537 bp, 17 predicted proteins | sample 1576301 | NCBI WGS metagenome assembly OGXX01 (sample SAMEA3541469, study PRJEB24748) | human gut metagenome | biome: human gut; feature: human-associated habitat; material: faeces | place: China | collected 2012
CGCCTTTCTTATCGTTCTTAATTTGCCGCGATTCGGATTTTCAAAAAATTTTATTTATACACGGATCAATTCATATTCTGTAGTGCCGATTCCAAGCTCTACGGCATGAGCGATACCGACCTTCCAGTTGGTATTGGGCCCGACCTTGTGAAAATGATCCCCGGATTCGTTCCAATGCTCTTTAAGCTGGCTGTTTTGAATCGGGGGCTGAGCGTTTACCGCGTCGGCACAGGCTACATCCAGAGCTACTGGGTCGAAAGAGGCAAACATCCCCACATCCGGTACAATAGCAGCGTCATTTCCCGAATGGCAGTCGCATTGAGGAGACACATCCACAACCAGGCTGATGTGGAAGCAAGGCCGTTTGTCAACGACCGCTTTGGTATATTCCGCCACTTTTTGATTCAAAATGTCGAAAGACTCATCATCAGCGGGCTTAATTGCATCCCGATGACATACGCCAATGCACCTTCCACAGCCCGCGCAGAGGCTGTGGTTAATATTAGCTTTTTTGTCGGTAAACGAGATAGCGTCATGTGCGCAGGATTTGGCGCATACACGGCAGCCCACGCATTGTTCTTGAATTACGTAAGGCTTGCCTGCGCTGTGCATTTCCATTTTTCCCGCACGAGAGCCGCAGCCCATTCCGATATTTTTCAAGGCGCCCCCAAACCCTGTGATCTCATGGCCTTTAAAATGGGTTAAGCTGATAAAAACATCTGCATCCATAACGGCTCTGCCGATCTTGGCTTCCTTTACGTATTTTCCGCCGGAAACCGGGACTAAAACCTCATCGGTTCCTTTTAGCCCGTCCGCAATGATGACATGACAACCGGTGGAAAAAGGGGAGAATCCATTTAAATAAGCGGTGTCGATATGATCCAGCGCGTTTTTGCGCCCTCCCACATAGAGAGTGTTGCAATCGGTCAAAAAAGGCTTTCCGCCCAGATCTTTTACTGTGTCCGCTACGGTTTTAGCGTAATTAGGCCGCAAATAAGACAGATTCCCTGGTTCCCCAAAGTGAATTTTAATCGCGACGTACTTTTTTTCGAAGTCGATGCCGCCAATGCCAGCCTTCCTGATAAGTCTGGCGAGCTTTTTCTGTAAATTAGAGTTTTCTGTGGTTCGCATATCAGTAAAATAAACCCTGGACTTTTCCATAACAATTCCTCCTCAAGCACGCACAATAAAGTTTCTACAGGCTAAATTATAGCATAGGAGCATTTTAGAAACAACTCTCTGATTTTGCGAATATAACTGTATCGTCAAAAAACAGAAGTGCTTTAAGAGCAACACTCATAAGACAGTATTAGAAATGCTTCCCCGTTTTGCAGGTCATTCAGTAAAGACACAAGGAGTATTCCTATAAGATTATAGGATTAGAGACACACAATGATAGATTTAATGCCATATAGACTTGATTCCGCTCTTAAAAACCGCCGCAATATCCAGGCATTAGAATAGAGAATGAAAACGGATGCTCAGCTAGGATATAAATGTATCATGTATATCGTTAGAATTGAAAAATACGAGATTTTGTGGTATACTAAACCATCAGCATAAGCATTGTAGGATTGGCTTTTATGGAATCGCGGATTTTTAGTGAGCAAATTCTCGATTGGTCGAAATTGCTGGAAAAACAGGACGTTGTAAAAATCCATATTTGGGCCAATAGTAGCTATCATCAATAGAGGAAATCGTGTATGAACAATCAAAATGATAAAGAATTATTCAAATTGGTTTCCACCTATAAGCCTACGGGAGATCAGCCAGAGGCGATTGCCAAGCTGGTGGAGGGAATCAAAAGAGGAGATAAAGAGCAGACTTTGCTGGGGGTTACGGGCTCCGGTAAGACGTTTACTATGGCGAATATTATTTCGCAGGTACAGAAGCCAACACTGGTTTTGGCGCACAATAAGACCCTGGCGGCGCAGCTCTGCAGCGAGTTTCGCGAATTTTTCCCAACATCCGCAGTCGAGTATTTTGTCAGCTACTATGATTATTATCAGCCAGAAGCTTATATCGCTACGACAGACACTTATATTGAAAAGGATTCTGCGATTAATGACGAAATCGACAAGCTCCGTCATTCTGCGACCTCAGCGCTGTCCGAACGCAGAGATGTCATTATTGTGGCCAGCGTTTCCTGCATTTATAGCTTGGGTAACCCGATTGATTACCGCACCATGGTTATTTCTTTGCGGCCGGGAATGCAAAAAAACCGAGACGAGCTTTTAAAGAAACTGGTAGAGCTTCAATATGAGAGAAATGATATAAACTTTATCCGAAACAAGTTCCGGGTACGAGGAGATGTAGTGGAAATATTTCCAGCCCAGTCCAATGATACGGCAGTGAGGGTGGAGTTTTTCGGTGATGAAGTGGACCGGATCAGCGAGTTTAATCCGCTGACCGGAGAAATCAAAGCGGATCTGAAGCATATCGCTATTTACCCGGCGTCTCACTACATCGTCCCCAAGGAAAAAATGAAAGAGGCTATTCAAGAAATCGAACAGGAGCTGGAAGAACGGCTGGCATATTTCCGCCGGGAGGGAAAGCTGCTGGAGGCCCAGCGTATTGAGCAAAGAACCCGGTATGATATTGAAATGCTTCAGGAAATCGGCTTTTGCAAGGGAATTGAAAACTATTCCAGAGTCATGGCGGGACGGGAACCAGGCAGCGCGCCGTTTACGCTTTTGGATTATTTTCCAAAAGACTACCTGTTGTTTGTGGACGAGTCCCATGTGACGCTGCCTCAGGTGCGCGGAATGTATGCCGGCGACCGGGCGAGAAAGGAAAGTTTGATTGAATATGGCTTTCGGCTTCCGTCAGCCTACGACAACCGCCCGCTGAATTTTGACGAGTTTTACCAGCGAATCAACCAGGCGGTGTTTGTCAGCGCAACTCCGGGAGATTTGGAACGGGAAAAGAGCACCCAGATTGTAGAACAGGTAATTCGTCCAACAGGTCTGTTGGATCCGGAGATTATCGTTAAGCCGACCGAGGGACAGATCGACGACTTGATTTCAGAAATCAATCTTCGGGTGGCTAAAGGCAACCGGGTGCTGGTAACCACATTAACTAAGAAAATGGCGGAGGATCTCACATCATACCTAGAGGGAATGGGGATTCGGGTTCGGTATATGCATCACGACATCGATACGGTGGAGCGGATGGAGATCATTCGAGACCTTCGTTTAGGTGAGTTTGATGTTTTGGTCGGTATTAACCTGCTGAGAGAGGGCTTGGACATCCCGGAGGTGTCTTTGGTGGTGATTCTGGATGCGGACAAAGAGGGCTTCCTGCGTTCCGACCGTTCCCTGATTCAGACAATAGGCCGTGCCGCCAGAAACGCGGAAGGCCAGGTTATCATGTACGCGGATCAGGTTACGCCCTCCATGGAAACTGCGATTCGAGAGACTCAGAGAAGACGCGATATCCAGATGCGGTATAATCAGGAGCATGGCATTACGCCGAAAACGATTGTTAAGAAAGTAGCAGAGGTTTTAGAAATTTCCAGCCATAAGGATGACAAAAAATCCGGAAAGCGGCTGACAAAGCTGGAACGCCAGCAGCTGATCGAGCAGCTTACCAAGGAGATGAAGGCCGCTGCAAAGCTTCTGGAATTTGAACACGCCGCATATCTGCGAGACCGAATTAAAAAGCTGCAGTCCGGCAAATGACATGATTAAAAATTAAGGAGAGCTTATTTTGTCTAGTAAAAATATTTTTGTTAAGGGCGCCAGAGAGCACAACCTTAAAAATATTGATTTGGAGATTCCCAGAGATCAATTGGTAGTGTTCACGGGATTATCCGGCTCCGGAAAATCCTCGCTGGCGTTTGATACGATTTATGCCGAGGGGCAGCGGCGGTATGTGGAATCTCTTTCCTCCTATGCCCGCCAGTTTCTAGGGCAGATGGAAAAGCCGGATGTGGACTACATCGAAGGCTTGTCTCCGGCTATTTCCATTGATCAGAAAACCACCTCGAAAAACCCGAGATCCACAGTCGGCACCGTAACGGAGATCTATGATTATCTCAGGCTTTTGTATGCCAGAATCGGGATCCCTCATTGCCCGGTGTGCGGAAAGGAGATTAAGCAGCAAACCATAGACCAGATTGTAGATCAGGTAATGGCCCTGCCGGAAGGCTCTAAAATTATGGTGCTGGCGCCGGTCATTCGAGGACGAAAGGGCGAACACGTAAAAGAGTTCGAGGCTGCCCGAAAAAGCGGCTATGTACGGGTTCGCGTGGATGGCCTGATCTATGACCTGTCTGAGACGATCAAATTGGAAAAAAATAAAAAGCATACCATCGAAATTGTCGTGGACCGTTTGGTGATTAAGCCTGAGATTCGTTCCCGGCTGTCTGATTCCATTGAAACAGCCTCCAGCCTGACCGGCGGATTGACCATTATTAATGTAGTGGATGGAAAGGATATCACCTTTTCACAAAATTACGCATGCCCTGAGCATGGAATCAGCATCGACGAGCTGACGCCCCGGATGTTTTCCTTTAATAACCCCTTCGGCGCCTGCAAAAAGTGCACCGGCTTGGGCGTGTTTATGAAGGTGGATCCGGATTTAGTGATTCCTAATAAGGAGCTTTCCGTCCGGCAGGGAGGAATTAAGGCGAGCGGATGGGCTATGGAAGGCAGCACCATCGCTTCCATGTATTTTGAGGCGCTGGCGAAGCAATACCACTTTTCTCTGGATACCCCGATCAAAGATCTGCCGGCTGAAATTGTTCATTTGCTGCTGTATGGAACGCCGGCGGAGGATAAAATCAAAATTGTCCGGAAAAATGAGTACGGCAGCGGCACCTATTACACAAAATTTGAAGGAATTATCAATAATTTGGAGCGACGATTCCGAGAAACCTCCAGCAATTGGATTAAGGAAGAAATCGAGGGCTTTATGAGCGAAATTCCTTGTGATGAATGTCATGGGAAGCGCTTGAATCCGGAGAGCCTGTCCGTCACGGTGGGCGGGATCAATATCAGCGATTTCTGTGAAAAGTCTGTTTCTGACGCGCTGGAGTTTGTCAAAAATCTGCAGCTGACAGACAGGGAGCGGATGATTGCAAAAGCGATCTTAAAGGAGATCACCGAGCGGCTGGGGTTTCTGCAGAGCGTAGGCTTGGAATATCTGACCTTGTCCCGGGCGAGCGGGACGCTCTCCGGCGGTGAAAGCCAGCGGATCCGTCTAGCCACCCAGATCGGCTCCTCTTTAATGGGGGTTCTGTATATTTTGGACGAGCCCAGCATCGGCCTGCACCAGCGGGATAACGACAAGCTGCTTGGAACCCTAAAGCATTTGCGGGACTTGGGAAACACTGTGATCGTTGTGGAGCATGACGAAGATACCATGTACGCCGCCGACTATGTGGTAGATGTGGGACCAGGCGCCGGTGTTAAGGGCGGGGAGATCGTCTGTGCGGGCATGGTGGACGAAATCAAGGCCTGCGAGCGTTCTATCACAGGGCAGTACCTGAGTGGCAAAAAGCAGGTGATGGTGCCGGAGAAGCGCAGAAAGGGAAATGGAAAAACCGTAAAAATTGTTGGAGCAAGACAAAATAACTTAAAAAATATCGATGTAAAAATTCCCCTGGGAAAGCTGGTATGTGTCACCGGAGTTTCAGGCTCCGGAAAATCCTCGCTGATTAATGAAATTTTGTATAAGCATCTGGCGTCTGAGCTGAATGGTGCCAAATGCAGGGCTGGCGAACACGATAAGATCACCGGGCTGCAATATCTGGACAAGGTCATCGACATCAACCAGTCGCCCATCGGCAGAACGCCTCGCTCCAATCCCGCCACCTATACGGGGCTGTTTAACGATATCCGGGACCTTTTCGCTTCCACCCAGGAAGCGAAAATGCGGGGCTTTAACAGCGGAAGATTTTCGTTTAATGTAAAGGGAGGCCGGTGCGAGGCCTGCCAGGGCGACGGTATCCTAAAAATCGAGATGCACTTTTTGCCGGATATTTATGTTCCCTGTGAGGTGTGCAAAGGGAAACGGTATAACCGGGAAACCCTGGAGGTCAAATACAAGGATAAGAACATCTATGATGTTCTGGAAATGACGGTAGACGAGGGGTTGGAGTTCTTTGCCTCTCTTCCAAAGATTGCCCGTAAGCTTCAGACGCTTCAGGATGTAGGCTTGGGATATGTGAAGATCGGACAATCCTCCACTACGCTTTCCGGAGGAGAGGCCCAGAGAGTAAAGCTGGCCACAGAGCTTTCTAAGCGTTCTACCGGAAAGACCATCTATATTTTGGATGAGCCGACCACTGGCTTGCACATTGCCGACGTGCATCGTTTGATTGACGTACTGCAAAAGCTGGTAGACGCCGGTAATACCGTTGTGGTGATCGAGCATAATTTGGATTTAATTAAAACCGCTGATCACATTATCGATTTAGGTCCGGAGGGGGGAGATAAGGGCGGCTTTATCGTCGCGGAAGGAACTCCGGAGGAAATCGCAAAAGTAGAGAGCTCCTATACAGGACGTTATTTAAAGAAAATGCTGTGAGCAGAAAGCCGTCTGAAAAAACAGGCGGCTTTTTTTCATCGACTTAAGCGATGCGAGCTTTATTGGCTTCATGAGGGCCGGCTTCTATCGGCTTTCGCGCATGAAACCATAACAGGTTATCAAGATAAAAATCATATTTCTTACAAATAAAAAGTTTACAATTAGTTAATGCACCCCGTGGGAAAATAGTGTAAAATACAGTTGTTATTTTAAAGAGACGACGCTGTGGAAATGGAGTTATCGCTGTGTTTGGTTACATCCGGCCCAATAAGCCCGAGCTGTTGGTCAAGGAATACGACCTATATAAAAGCGCTTATTGCGGCTTATGCAAACGGATGGGCAAGGACTACGGCAGGCTTTCCCGTCTTGCGTTAAGCTATGACGGCACGTTTTTGGCAATGCTCTCCATGGCGCTCCGGGATGATTGCCCGGGCTTTGAAGCGGGACGATGTGTGGCAAACCCGGCAAAACGATGCACTTACTGTACTGGCCACGAGGAAAGCTATGCCTATGCTGGCGCGGTTTCGGTTTTGACCGCCTACTATAAGATTAAGGATGATATTAAGGACTCCGGATTTTGGGGAAAGCTCCGTTCTGTCTGTTTTTTGCCCTTTGCCGTACGAGGCTATCACAAAGCGAGAAAAAGATATCCAAAGTTAGACTCTATTGTTTATGAATATATACAAGCACAGTCAAAGGTGGAACAGGATCCTCAAACAGGCATTGACGCCGCCGCAGAGCCTACCGCGGTTATGCTGCGTAAGGTTTTGATGCCGGTAGCCGGCGGGGATCAAATACGGGAAGCCATTTTCCTCCAATTAGGTTATTTTTTGGGTCGGTGGATTTATTTGATTGATGCGGCGGATGATATAGAAAAGGATCAAAAGAAAAACAACTTCAATCCTTTTGTTAAAAAATTAATCCGTGAAAGGGAGAAGCCTTTGGAAGGGGAAGCCTTGGCGGATTATTGCAACGGTGTGTTAAATCAAACCCTTTCTCAAATTATTTTGTCCTATCAACTGTTGTCGCTGCGTCATTTTGACACAGTGATTTCAAATATTTTAACCCAGGGCCTTCCGGCCATGCAAAAATTGGTTCTATATGACAGGAAAGCGAAAAGGGAAAAAGTTTAAAAGCGCACTCTCAATTTTTATGGGGCAAACCCATTGGAGGTAACAATGTCAGATCCGTACAAAGTATTAGGAGTATCGCCAAACGCTACCGATGATGAAATTAAAACCGCGTATCGGGAGCTGGCGAAAAAATATCATCCGGATAATTACGCGGAAAGCCCGTTGGCGGATCTCGCGTCCGAAAAGATGAAAGAGATCAACGAGGCCTATGATACCATTATGAACGACCGAAAGGCCCGCGCTAATAACGGCGGGTATCAGCAGAACGGCTACGGCGGGTATCAGGGCGGCTACCAGTCGGGCGCTTCCTATGGAAGAAGCACAGAATACAGCGATGTCCGCAATCTGCTGATGAACGGGAGAATTGCGGATGCGGAGCAGATTTTAGATGGGGTTCCCGCCGGCCGCAGAGGCGGAGAATGGTATTTCCTGAAGGGAACCTGCTTGTATAAAAAAGGATGGATGGAGGAAGCCTACAACAATTTCTCCACCGCTTGTAACATGGATCCCGGCAATATGGAGTACCGGGCGGCGATGAACCAATGTCAGAATCAGAGGAACGGCGCTTATGGCGGATATAACCGCACGGCTCCCGCTGCCGGCGGCTGCAACGCCTGTGATATGTGCTCATCCCTGATTTGCGCCGACTGTTGCTGCGAATGTATGGGCGGGGACTTGATTTCCTGCTGTTAACCATAAAAGGGAGGCTTTCCTTTTGAGTAAAAGTGGAAAAATAGCCCTGGGAGGTCTGCTGACGGCGCTGGGAGTAGTGCTGATGTTCCTCACTGGACTGATACCGATCGGCACCTATGCGCTGCCTGCTATCGCTGGAGTGCTTTTGATTGTGGCGGTGATCGAAATAGGGGCGAAATGGGCGTGGATGATCTATGCCGCGGTTGCAGTGCTGTCGCTGCTGTTTGCCGCGGATAAAGAGGCGGCGCTCTTGTTTGTATTGTTCTTTGGGTATTATCCGGTTTTAAAATCTTTTTTAGAACGGATCTCCAATAAAGTCCTTTCCTGGATCAGCAAATTTGCGGTGTTCAACGTGGCTGTGGTGGCCTGCTTCTTTTTAGCTGTTAACTTTTTGCAGCTTCCGGAGGATTCGTTTACTGTATTTGGCATTTATTTGCCGTGGGTCTTTTTGATTCTTGGCAATGCTGTGTTCCTGATTTACGACATCGCCTTGTCTGGCTTAGTGGCTACTTATGTTGAAAAGCTGCATCATAGAGTAACAAAAACTTTAAAATAAACACGCCCGAATGATAAAGACACGCTTTACTTTCGGGTGTGTTTTTGCGTTTTTAGGGAATAAACTTGCAAAACAATGAGGAAAAAACACTGAATTCCCTATTTTTCACTTGATTTTTGCAGGATTAAGTTTTACTATGAATGTTAGGATTAAGAATCTAAAGATTCGGAATGCTTACAACAGAATGAAAATAAACTAAAAACTGCTGGCTGGAAAATCGCAATAAGGAGTGGACCAGGCGTGAAACATTTGCTGTCCCGTATCGAGAAAATGATGCCGGGCTTTTCTAAGGGCCAACGGCGCATCGCTCAATATATTGAAGACCATTATGACAAGGCCGCGTTTATGACCGCATCCAAGCTGGGCGCTACCGTTGGAGTCAGTGAATCCACAGTGGTGCGTTTTGCCACCGAGGTGGGCTACGAAGGCTATCCGCAGCTTCAGAAGGCGATGCAGGAAATGATTCGGAACAAGCTGACTTCAGTGCAGCGGATTGAGGTTACCAGCAACCGGATCGGCGACGCGGATGTTCTGGACAGTGTGCTGAACCAGGATATCGATAAGATTCGCAGAACTCTGGAGGAAACCTCCCATAAGGATTTTTACGAGGCGGTGGACGCTATCGTTTCGGCCAGAAAGATTTATATTTTAGCTGCCCGGAGCGCTTCCGCTCTGGGAATTTTCCTGAACTATTACTTCAGCCTGATTTTCGATAAGGTCGAGCTGGTAACTACAACCAGTAAAACGGAGATTTACGAAAAGATGTTCCGCATTAATGAAGAGGATGTGTTTATCGGCATCAGCTTCCCGCGATATTCCAAGCAGGCGGTCAGCGCGATGAATTTCGCCAAAAGAAAAGGCGCTAGAGGGATTGCTTTGACAGACAGCCTTTTGTCTCCGCTGGCACAGCAGGCGGATTTTGTATTGCTGGCCAGAAGCGACATGGCCTCTGTTGTGGACAGCCTGGTGGCCCCGTTAAGCTTGATTAACGCAATGATCGTGGCTACGGCTTTAAAGAAAAAGGATGAGGTTTCAAAGACCTTCCAAAACCTGGAAGAGATTTGGGATGAGTACGAGGTTTATGAAAAGGTTGAGGAGGATCCGGTTGAAGCTTGAGTTTGATGTGGCTGTAGTAGGCGGAGGTCCGGCGGGAATGATGGCGGCCGCCAGCGCCGCGAAGCTGGGCGCCCGGACGGTGCTGTTGGAAAAGAACACGAAGCTGGGCAGAAAGCTGATGATAACCGGCAAAGGCCGGTGCAATGTCTGTAATCAATGTGATGTTCAGTCGTTTATAGGTGCGATACCGGGAAACGGGCGTTTTTTGTACAGTGCGGTCAACCGGTTTTCCCCCTTGGATACCATGGATTATTTTGAAGGACTGCATGTGCCGCTGAAAACAGAACGGGGAAACCGGGTGTTTCCTGTCAGCGACCGGGCTGCCGATATTGTGGATGCGATGAAAGAAGATGTGGAAGCTTCCGGCGTTCATGTATTGCAGGAAGACATAAAAGCTCTTATAATAAAAGATGGAGCCGTGAAGGGTGTGAAAGCAGCTTCCGGAAAAAGAATACAGTCGGACAGCGTTATCGTAGCCTGCGGCGGGCTGTCCTATCCTGGAACCGGCTCAACAGGAGACGGATATCGGTTAGCGAGGCAGGCTGGACATACGATCGTTCCGCCCCGGCCCTCCCTGGTGCCTTTGGTTTGCCGGGAAAATTGGTGCCAGGAGCTACAAGGCCTTTCCTTGCGGAATATTGCGGTTCAGGTGATAGATCGGAAACAAGGAAAAGAAATTTACCGGGATTTCGGAGAAATGCTTTTTACTCACTTTGGCGTCAGCGGCCCGGTCATATTAAGCGCCAGCGCTCATATGAGGGATTTGGCTCCGGAACGGTATGAAATCCACATCGACTTAAAGCCAGGCTTGAACTTTGAACAATTGGATTTGCGGCTTCAGAGGGATTTTCAGAAATTCCAAAACCGGGATTTTAGTAATTCTCTGCAGGAGCTTCTGCCTAAAAAACTTATTCCGGTAGCGGTGAACCTGTCCGGAATCCCTGGAGAAAAGAAATGCCATCAAATTTCCCGCCAGGAAAGAATGAATTTTGGCAGGCTGCTGAAATCTCTGCCGGTGACAATTTCCGGATTTCGCCCTATTGAGGAGGCCATTGTTACGGCGGGAGGCGTATCGGTCCATGAGCTCTCACCCAAAACGATGGAAAGCAAGCTGGTGAAGGGGCTTTTTTTTGCGGGCGAGGTGCTGGATGTTGACGGCTACACCGGCGGATTTAATCTTCAGATCGCTTTTTCTACCGGCTATTTAGCCGGAAATTCTATTTGGGGGTAACCAGATGTTTTCAGTTGCTATCGACGGTCCCGCAGGAGCCGGGAAAAGCACAATTTCAAGGCGTGCCGCGAAGAATGTGGGATTTATTTATGTGGATACCGGCGCTCTTTACCGGGCGGTCGGTCTTTCCGCAATGGAATACAAAATTGACCTGAAAGATTCCAAAAGGCTGAAAGCTTTTCTTTTGGATACAAAAATAAATCTGGAATTTCGAAATGGGGAGCAGCACGTCCTGTTAAACGGCAGCGACGTTTCAGATTTGATCCGCACGCCTGAGGTTTCTATGATGGCCTCTAAGGTTTCCGCGGTTCCTGCCGTTCGGGAGTTTCTATTCGACTTGCAGCAATCTCTGGCAAAGCTTCACAATGTGGTGATGGACGGCCGTGATATCGGTACCGTGGTACTGCCTCACGCCCAGTTAAAAATATTCCTGACCGCTTCCCCTGAGGAAAGGGCCAGAAGAAGATTCCGCGAGCTTATTGCGAAAGACCCGGCCACAGATTATAATCAGGTGCTGGCGGAAATCAAGCAGCGTGACTATCAGGATTCCCATCGGGAAATCGCTCCTCTCAAGCCGGCCGAAGACGCCGTTTATGTGGATACCTCGGATTTAAATTTAGAGCAATCGGTCGACAAGGTAACTGAATTAATAAAGGAGAGAATTTCTTGTGGGTGACCTGACAAAAAACACGCCGTTTTATAACTTTGCCAAAGGCCTGCTGCCTATTATTTTTAAGCCTCTCTATTTCTATAAGGTCAAAAATAAAAACAGTCTGCCGCAAGGACAAGGATGTGTGGTATGCTGTAACCATATTTCTATGAAGGATCCTGTCTTTTTGGGACTTGCCCAAAAGCGTATGATCCGGTATATGGCAAAAAGCGAATTGTTTCAGAATAAATTTGTGTCAAAGATCATCTCTGCGCTGGGGGCGTTTCCCATTCAAAGGGGAAAGCATGATGAGGGCGCTATCAATTTGGCGGAGGAATATCTGAAGCAAGGCGCTGTAGTGGGGATTTTTATTGAGGGAACCCGGTCCAAGGATGGAAATTTGTTAAAACCCAAATCCGGAGCCGCGATGCTTGCTTATAAAGCCCAGGTTCCGGTTATGCCGGTTTCCATTTCCACTAAGGGCGGCGGGTTGCTAAAGCTGTTTCATCGGGTGACTATCAGCTGTGGTCAAACAGTGACCCCGGAGGAATTGGGAATTACTGAGGGGACCGGCCCTCAATTCCGGGAAGCGAGCCGTAAAATCATGGAGTTGATCAGCGCTTTGCGGCAGCAGGATATTTAAAAGGGAGAGTGTAAATGGCTGACATTACAGTAGCGAAAACCGCCGGCTTCTGTTTTGGGGTAAACCGTGCGATCGAAATTGTAAACCGCCTTCTGGATCAGGGAAAGAGGGTTTATACCTTGGGACCGATTATCCATAATCCCCAAATGGTGGCCGCATTGGAGCAGAGAGGCGTGACGATTGTCTCCCAGCCAGGCCAGGTTCAGCCAGGAGGAATTTTAGTGATCCGCTCCCATGGCGTTTCTCTTGACATCCTGCGCGAGATTGAACGGCTTGGCATAGAATATGCCGACGCGACTTGTCCGTTTGTAGGAAAAATTCATCAAATCGTCTTTTCTGCTTCAGAAAAAGGAGTACCGGTTTTAATTGCCGGCGACCCGGATCATCCGGAGGTGCGGGGAATCAGAGGACATTGTCAGGGCGAAAGCTATGTTTTCCGCAATCAAAATGAGCTTAAAAATCTGATCAAAGATTTCCCAAATTTAGAGTCAAAAGAGCTTTTTGTAGTAGCTCAAACGACTTTTAGTGTATCAGAATGGGAAAATTGTTTGAAAATTCTGAAAAGAGTATATACAAACGCCGCAATTTTTGATACAATATGTAATGCTACATCAGAACGGCAGGCTGAAGCTGTAAGATTGGCAAAGCAGAAAGACCTGATGGTTATTATCGGGGGCAGGCAGAGCTCCAACACGGCAAAGCTGAAAAGCGTGTGCGAGCCTTTTTGCAGGACTTGCTTAATTGAGACAGCGAAGGAGCTGCCGGTATCTGAAATCAAGCAGGCGTATTCCATTGGAATCACGGCGGGTGCATCCACACCTGCCAGCATTATAAAGGAGGCACTAGAAACCATGACGGATATTCTAGAAAACAAAGAAATGACTGAGATTAATGAAGGAGAAATGAACTTCGAGGAGATGCTTGAAGAATCTCTGAAAAGCTTTACTACAGATGAAAAAGTTCACGGTGTAGTCGTTGGTATCGCTCCGAATGAGATTTATGTGGATGTCGGCAGAAAGCAAGCTGGATTTGTTCCCCTCGCTGAGCTTTCCGCGGATCCCAATGCTAAAGCAGAGGACCTTGTGAAGATTGGCGACGAGATGGATCTCCTGATTATGCGCACCAATGACCAGGAAGGCACCATTATGCTTTCCAAGAAGCGCTTGGATGCCATTAAAGGCTGGGAAGAGATTGTTGAAGCCAATGAAAATGAAACGGTTGTCACCGGTATTGTCACGGAGGTTATTAAGGGCGGTGTGATCGCCGTGACCAATGGCGTTCGCGTATTTATTCCCGCCTCTCAGGCTACCGCTTCCAGAGGCGATTCTTTGGAGGACCTTCTGAAGCAGGAAGTGAAATTCCGTATTATTGAGGTTAACCGCGGACGCAGACGCGCTGTCGGTTCCATTCGTTCTGTTCTGAAAGATGAAAGAAAGAAGCTGGCCGAAAAATTCTGGGAAACCGCAGAAATTGGCAAGGTATATACCGGAACAGTAAAATCTTTGACCTCTTACGGTGCTTTTGTAGATTTGGGCGGCATTGACGGCATGGTTCATATTTCCGAGCTTTCCTGGAGCAGAATCAAGCATCCTTCTGAAATTGTCAATGTAGGCGATACGGTTGAGGTTTATATTAAGGATCTCGATCCCGAAAAGGGCAAGATTTCCTTGGGCTATAAGAAAACAGAGGATAATCCTTGGGAGATTTTGAAGAGAGATTATCCGGTAGGCTCTGTGGTGGAGGTTACTGTAGTCGGTATGACTACCTTTGGCGCTTTTGCAAGAATCCTGCCTGGTATTGATGGGCTGATTCATATTTCTCAGATCGCCGATCATAGGATTGAGAAGCCTCAGGATGTTTTGGCCATAGGCGACGTGGTTAAGGTTGCTATTACCGATATTGACTTCGATAAGAAGCGTATCAGCCTGTCTATCCGCAAGCTGTTGGAGGAAGAGGCCCAGGCAAAAGCTCAGGAAGCCGCTAATGCTCCTGATGAGGTTGTCGCCTCCACAGAAGCTGATATCGCTGCGGAAGAAGAACCGGCAGTTGAGGAAGCTCCTGCTGTAGAGGAATAAGGTCGCTTTCTATTCTATTTTGAGAGGATCTCTATCATGATTCGTCATATTGTGTGTTTTAAGCTTAAGGATCATAGTGAGGAAGCCTGCGAAACAGCTCGGGATATCCTTTTATCCATGAAAGATAATGTCCCTTTGGTGCGAGAGATCTCTGTGGGAATTGATTTTCTTCATTCTCCTCGTTCTTATGACCTGATTTTGCAGGTCACGTTGGATAATCGGGAAGCGTTGAATGATTATCAAGAGGATGCCTATCATGTATCCGTAGTGAAGAAACATATGCACGCCGCAGCCGAAAGCAGCATCGCTATCGATTATGACCTGTGAAAATAGAAAAGTAATCTGTTTAACCGGTTCGTCATTATAATGGCGGACCGGTTTGTGTTATCGCTGTTAGCAAGAGAATCCTCTTCGTCAGAACCGGGAGATAAAACGGAAGGCAGGAAAATTCTGAGGAAATTATATGAGTGGGAAGGAGATAAGGTAGAATAAGTTTCGCAAATTGAAAAGAGGATAAAAGAAGACATGGTTTGCAGAACTCTGGTAGAATGAAGTCGTGACACACCATTCTGAAAGGAGAGCAAACCATGTCCGAGAAAATTGTACAACTAAATGAGGCCGTAATCAAGAGCGAACTCAAGGAACTGGTACGAGGCAGCGTAGAGGAAAGCCTCAACGAACTGCTGGAGGCCGAGGCTCAAAAGCTGACCCAAGCTGCCCGGTACGAGCGCAATGAGCAGCGGCAGGGCTATCGCAGCGGCCGCTACAGCCGCAACCTCACCACCACATCCGGGGATGTTACCCTGAAGGTGCCCAAGCTCAAGGGGATCTCCTTTGAGACCGCCATCATTGAGCGGTATCGCCGCCGGGAAAGCAGTGTAGAAGAAGCGCTCATTGAGATGTACCTGGCCGGAGTATCCGTCCGACGCGTGGAGGATATTACCGAAGCTCTGTGGGGCAGCAAGGTGTCTCCGGCCACAATCAGTGAGCTGAACAAGAAAGCGTATGTCCACATTGAGGATTGGCGGAACCGCCCTTTGCAAGGTGGGCATTACCCGTATGTCTATGTGGATGGGATCTACCTGCGCCGCAACTGGGGCGGAGAGTTTGAAAATGTAGCCATTCTGGTGGCGATTGCGGTGAATGAGGACGGATACCGTGAAGTTCTTGGTGCCGCAGAGGGTATGAAGGAGGACAAGGCCAGCTGGATCAGCTTCTTTCAATGGCTGCGCGGTCGGGGTCTGGATGGAGTCAAACTGGTGGTTGGCGACAAGTGCCTTGGTATGCTGGAGGCTGTGGGAGAAGTATTCCCAGAAGCCAAGTACCAGCGCTGTACCGTCCACTTTTACCGCAATGTGTTCTCTGTAACGCCTCGCTCCAAGGTGAAACTGGTGGCCAAGATGCTCAAGGCAATCCACGCCCAGGAAAACAAGAAAGCTGCCCGGGAGAAAGCCCGAGCTGTGGTAGAAGGTCTGCGCTCGATGAAGCTGAAAGAGGCTGCCAAGAAGGTGGAGGATGGCATTGAGGAGACGCTGACCTACTGCGATTTTCCAAGTGAACACTGGACACGTATCCGGACCAACAATGTCATTGAGCGGCTCAACCGGGAAATTCGCCGCCGCACCCGTGTGGTGGGCAGTTTCCCAGACGGCAACTCCGCCCTTATGTTGGTCTGTGCCCGACTTCGCCATGTGGCCGGAACCCAGTGGGGCAATAAGAAGTACATGAACATGAAGCACCTGGAGGCGGTCCTTGAGGATGCCTCCATCGCCGGCTGACTTCATTCACGCCAGGGCCTGCAAACCTTTTTGCGAAAAATCCTTGACACTACCGGGAAGGATTCCATATAGCGAAGGCAGAAGTATCCAAGGCACAGGCCGTATGTTGGCAGAAATTCCGCCCAAAGAAAGAGTAAGCGGGATTTATGGGATTTCTCAGCTGTTTGATACAGAAAAGATTTCATTTGTGTCAACACACCCTCATTCTACATACATTGGAAAAAGGGGTGATTTTTGTGTTGAGACGAAAGAAAATTCGATGCAGACGAAAGAGGCATCGTCTTAAGCTTTTAGTTCCCGTATTTCTACTGATCGGCCTGTTTTTTGTCATCGAATGTCAGTTATCCCCTTTGGTGGAAAAGGCAGCGGCAAGCCAGGCAAAACAGATGTTTAACCAATCGGTGAATGATGCAGTCACATCTCAATTAAATAACAAAGGAATTACCTACACTGATTTAATACATATTGAAAAAGCCACGGATGGCTCTGTTTTAGCGGTTACTACCGATTCCCTAAAAATCAATCAGTTAAAAGCCGATATCAGCCTAGCTGTGCAGTCGGCTCTCAGCCAGGAAAAACACCGGGAATTTTCAGTGCCGTTAGGAACCTTGACAGGAAGCAATCTTTTGAGAGACAAAGGGCCCGGTATCCCTATTGACATTTCTTTTAGCGGCAGCGTAGTGACAGATTTAAAAAGTGAATTTACGTCGGCAGGTATTAATCAAACAAAGCATCAGATTTTAATGACGGTAAAAGGCTATCAGGTTTTAATGGCGCCGGGGATTAATACTACGGTGGAGGTAGAAACTACCGTAGCGGTTGCGGAAACAGTGATCGTAGGTCAGGTGCCGGAATTTATGGCAGACCTTTCCGCTCTAAAACAATAAGTTGCTAACTTTCCGTTTTTTGGTTATAATATTTTTCTAGTATTTATACTTTATTTAATTATTATGATAATATTTGTAATCTATGAAAGGATAAAAATATGAATGATATTAAATTTGGTAAGTATTTAAAAAGGGTTCGAAAAAAATATAATTTTTCTAAAGAATATGTTGCTAATATATTAAAGGTTAAAGAAAGTTTAGTAAGTGATTGGGAAAGTGGAAGATTAACACTAAATGATGAATATATGGAAAAATTATCTTTATTTTATGGAGTTAATTTATATAAAAAAAGAAGTAAAAATATTACTATGGAAGTAATTATAATGATTATTATCTTTTTAGTTTTATCATTTTGTATAAGATTTTATTATTTAAATAAATATGAAATGAAAGAATTTAAAGTAGATAGTTATAATTATAAAGTAGAACCTACAGGAAAATATATATATGCTTATGATAGTAGTTATCTTTTTATAGATAATATAAAATATAATGGTGATGATGTGACAACGAAAGTAACTTTTTCAATTTTAGATAATGATGGAAATTTAATTGAGGGTTATACAGAAACTAGTGAGACTGAAGTAGGTGTTAATGAACTATTAAAAAATATTAAAACAAGTATAAAAAGAAATTTTGGTAACAAAGAAAAAGATAAAATATATTATACATTATATTTTAATGGAAGAGTCATTAGAGATAATTTTGTTATATTACCTCTTAAATGACTTTTTTTATTTCTTCGATAAATATTGAAGGATTATTTTTTGGTACCATTAAATAAGTTTTAAATTTACATCTTGTAATGGCTACGAAGAAAACTCTTCTTTCTTCGGCAAAAGGGTAGTCATCCTCTTTCGAAGATACATAAGATAAAATATTATGATTTTCAATTTTATTTGGAAGGCCATAAGTTGAGTTTGATACATTTAAAAGAATTACGTAATCCTCTTCGAGTCCTTTAGCGGAGTGAATAGTTAGATATTTATATTCTTTATCATTGTATTTTAAAATACCATTATTATATTCAAAATCTTTATCAATATATTCATATATATCTTTTTGATTTCTTCCTAAAATAAGAATCTTTTTATCTGATAATTTAATATTATCAATATGTAATCTTCCCATCTAAAAGGTCATCTTGTTCAATCCAATCTTCTACATTTATTTCATCCAGACTACGTTCGAATCCGTCAACGAGAACTAATGCGGAATTACTGGCTCCGAAAGTTGAAATACCAC
>OGXX01002135.1_pt1 | contig 18518 bp, 13 predicted proteins | sample 1576301 | NCBI WGS metagenome assembly OGXX01 (sample SAMEA3541469, study PRJEB24748) | human gut metagenome | biome: human gut; feature: human-associated habitat; material: faeces | place: China | collected 2012
CGAGATCTGGAACGCGGAGAAGTGGGCAGAGATCGAGGCCGAGGAGCTCAATCCCGAGAATCTGGCCGCCGTGATGGAAGAGCTGGGATTCTGATATGGAAGAGAACTACGGCCATAAGCCGGTACTGCTGCACGAGTGCCTCGGCGCGCTCGCCATCAAGCCCGACGGCATCTATGTGGACGGCACGCTCGGTCGCGCCGGACATTCGCTCGAGATCGTGCGCCGCCTGACGACGGGCCGTCTCATTGCGCTTGACCGTGACGAGACCGCGATCGAAGCGGCAAACCGCCGCCTCGGCGATTATTTGGACAAGGTCACGCTCGTCCACAGCAATTTCAGCGCGCTCGACGCTGTGCTGCACGAGCTGGGCGTCCACGGCGTGGACGGGATGCTGTTTGACTTAGGCGTTTCCTCCCCGCAGCTCGACGAAGCGCAGCGCGGGTTTTCCTACAAGCAGGACGCGCCGCTCGATATGCGGATGGACCCCTCCGCACCACTTTCTGCCTATGATGTGGTGAACGGTTACCCGGCGGAAGCGCTTGCGCGGATTATCCGGGAATATGGCGAGGAACGATACGCCATGCGCGTGGCGAATGCCATCGTGCGGGAACGCGAAAAAGCGCCGCTGGACAGCACGGTGCGCCTTGCGGAAATCGTGAAGCGCGCAATGCCCGCCCCGGCGCGGCGTGAACAGCAGCACCCGGCGCGACGCACGTTTCAGGCGCTGCGCATCGAGGTAAACGGTGAACTTGCGGGCCTTTCGGATGCGCTGATGGATGCGCACGATCTGCTGAGAAGCGGCGGTGTGTTCGCGGTGATCACCTTCCACTCTCTGGAGGACCGCATCGTCAAACAGGCGTTTAAAACGTTTGAGAACCCTTGCACCTGTGATCCGCGCGCCCCGATATGCACCTGCGGCAAAAAGCCAACGGCACGGATGCTCACAAAAAAGCCCATCGTGGCGGAAGAAGCGGAGCTCAAAGAAAATCCACGCGCACGCAGCGCAAAGCTGCGCGCCATACAAAAGTTATAAGTTAAGGCGGAAACGAATACCATGGCAGTAGCGGCAAGAAAAGACGAATACGTGTACGCGCCCTCGCGGGTGTATTCGCACAGCCGTGCGGCAACGGCAGAGGCTCTGCCGAACGAAATGCCGCAGCAGGCGCCCCGGCCTGAAGAACCCGGAAGCGCGGAGGCTGAACCACGCACGCGAACCAGGGAGCCTGCGGTAAAAACACGCGTACAAAAAGGCCCCTCGCCCCGGCAGCGCCGCAAGCAGCGCGTTTTGCCTAAAGTGGCAAGCGTAGCATGCATATTTTTGATTGCCGCAGTTCTCATCGGCGTGATCGTGCGCTACTCCGCCATCGCGCTGGCCTATTCCGCCGTGAATGATTTGGAGGATGGGATCGCTGAAAGCGAGCGCAACATTACGGCGCTCAACGTACAGCTGAACAACGCGCTGAACATTGATGCGGCGCGCGAAGCGGCGCTTGCGGCCGGGTTGGGATATCCCACGGCAGAGCAGATTGTGCGTGTGCGTGAAACGGTCGGCAACTATCAGAAGAATGATGGCGGTACGGATGGGGAGCCCAACCAAAATCAGGACGCGAGCACAAATCCGGATGGGGACATGAATACGGACTGAGGTGCTCTCGCCCTTTGGAGGAAAACACATGGGAGCACCCGGCGTTTCTTACAAGAAAAGACTGCTTGCGGCCCTGGGCATAATCGCCACGATATTCGTGATGCTCATCGGCCGGTTGTTCTATATTCAAGTTGTTCAAAGCGATGAACTGCAGGAGCGGGCGCTTTCGCAGTGGACGCGCGACACTTCCCTGTCTGCGGCGCGCGGCAGTATTCTGGATACGACGGGCGTGGTGCTTGCCCAGAGCGGTACGGCTTACAAGGTCGTGATTTGGCCGAACAGCATTGATGCAGTGGAGCGCACGCGCGTAGCAACGGAGCTTGCGGAACTTCTGGGGCTGGAATATGAAACCGTGCTCGCCAAAGTCAGCGACACAAAGAAGCAGGAGATCATCCTCGCCCGCCGCGTGGAACGCGAGGTGATTGACCAGATCGCAGCCCGTAAGCTCGGTATGGGCGTCGGCACTGCGATTGACACAAAGCGGTATTATCCTTCGGGCACCCTGTTTTCCCAACTGTTGGGCTTCACGACCGTGGATGGCGTGGGACAATCGGGGCTCGAGCAGAAATATGACAAATACCTTGCCGGCGAGGACGGACGCATGATTACGGAAACCGACCGCAAGGGCAACGCGCTCGCCTACGGCGTGCAGGAAATCATCGAACCGGTGGATGGTTACAACCTCGTTTTGACGGTGGACAGCGTCTACCAATCGTCGCTTGAGAAGGCGTGCAAGGAGGCTCTCGAGGTCAATAACGCAGCGACGGCGCAGGGCATCCTGATGAATTGCAAGACCGGCGCGATCCTCGCAATTACCACGCAGCCGGATTATGATCCGAATGACCCGCCCCGCAAAGACGCGGAGCTTCTCGCGTCGGTCACACGAAACCGCGTTGTGGCCGACGCATATGAGCCGGGCTCCACATTCAAACTTATCACGCTTGCTTCGGCGCTTGACAGCCACGCCATCGATGAAAGCTTCGGCATTTATTGCCCGGGATACCACATCGTCAACGGCGAGAAGATACGCTGCTGGAAGTCTGGCGGCCATGGCCAGCAAACCCTGTTCCAGGTGGTGCAGAATTCCTGCAACCCCGCCTTTATGGCGATGGCTCAGGCCATGGGCGTGGAAACCTTTTATGAATACATCTACGCGTTTGGCTTTGGTTCCTCCACAGGGAGCGGCATCACGGGTGAGGCGAGCGGCATCGTGACGCATCAGAAATACATTACTGAAAACACGCTCGCGCGCATCGGATTCGGCCAAAGCATCGCCATGACGCCATTGCAGCTTGTTACGGCTGTATCTGCGGTGGTGAACGGCGGCAACCTGATGCAGCCTTATGTGCTGAACCGGATCGTTGCAAATGACGGCACGGTGATCCTCCAAAACGAGCCTACGACCGTGCGGCGCGTCATCCGAGAGGAAACCTCTCAGCTGGTGCGTGAAATTGCGGAAAGCGTTGTCACGAGCGGAAGCGGCCGCAACGCTGCGGTTGCCGGTTACCGCATCGGCGGCAAAACGGGAACGGCGCAGAAGTATGAGGACGGCAAAATTGCCGACGGCAAGCTGATCGCTTCGTTCATCGGCTTTGCTCCGGCGGATGACCCGGAATTCGTGTGCCTTATCCTGGTGGATGAACCGCAGGTCGGCACAGTTTTCGGAAGCACGGTTGCAGCGCCGTTTGTGAAACAAATGTTGGAAGAAACGCTGCGCCATGCGGGATACCTTCCCGAGGGAAGCGAAGAATCCGTGGCGGTTCCCCCGCTTGCGGGAATGACCATCGCGGAGGCCGCAGAGGCACTCAAGGACATCGGCCTTACCGCGACGTATCAGGATGACAGTACAGAACTTGTTACCGCGCAGATCCCTGCGGCGGGGCAAGCGGCTGTGAAGGGCTCGGGCGTACTGCTTTACACAGCGGATACGAGCGCAGAATACAGCACGGAGGGGGAAGACGAGCCAGAGTTGGTTACTGTGCCGGATGTGTCGGGCATGACGCGCCTGAAAGCAAGCGATACGCTGAAAGCAAAGGGGCTTGAAATTTTGATTTATCCGGAAAACCAGACGGGAAAGGCCATCCGCCAGTCCCCGATGGCCGGAGAGAGCGTTCCGGCCGGCACAGAGGTGCTTGTGGAATTTTCCAGCACCAACATCGGAGACGGATAATGCGCGCCAGCGAACACGGCGCAAACGGGATAGAGCGGGACTGAAAGGAAATGGGGAATAAGAATGCTGCTTTCTGAACTTGCCGGCGCAACGGCGCATGAAAAATGCACGGGGAAGGACACCCCGATTGCATCGCTGCAATACAATTCCCGCAAGGTCGGGAAAGGCGACCTGTTTTTCTGTGTCGTAGGCACGTTTTCAGACGGGCACGCCTATGCCGCGCAGGCTGTCGCGGCAGGTGCGGCCGCGCTTGTGGTGGAGCATGAACTCCCGCTGCCCGTACCTCAGGTTATCGTAGAAAACACGCGCATCGCAATGGCGGAAATGGCGGCGGCTTTTTATGGATATCCTGCGCGCGGCATGCGCATCGTAGGGGTGACGGGCACCAATGGAAAGACCAGCACCACTTACATGCTCAAGGCGATTGCAGAGCAATGCGGCTTAAAGGTGGGGCTCATCGGCACGATTCGCAACCTCATCGGCGAACGTATCGTTGATACGGAGCGCACGACGCCCGAAAGCGTGGATTTACAGCGCATTTTGCGCGAGATGAAGGATGAAGGCGTGGAACTTGTGGTGATGGAGGCTTCCTCCCATTCGTTGGATCAACGCCGCGTGCACGGCATCGAATTTGAAACGGCGGTCTTTACCAACCTGACGCAGGATCATCTGGATTACCATAAAACCTTTGAAAACTATCTTGCGGCAAAAATGCGCATTTTTGCGCAGGCGCGGCAGGCTGTGGTGAACCGGGATGATCCGCATGCGCAAACGATTCTCAATGGGCTTACGATCCCATGCAAAACCTTTGGAATCCGCGAGCAGGCCGACATTTCGGCAAGCGAGATCGATATTACCACCCGCGGCGTGCAGTTTGACATGCATTGCCCGCTCGGAACGATTCGGATGTATGTGCCGATTCCCGGCCTGTTCAGCGTGTTTAACGCGATGGGCGCCGCCGCTGCGGCAATTCAGCTTGGCCTCCCGCTTTCTGCCGTTAAAAACGGCATTGAAACCATGGGCAGTGTTTCGGGAAGGCTGGAGCCTCTGCCTACGGGCGGACGGAATTTCACGGTGCTTTTGGACTATGCGCATACGCCGGATGCGTTGGAGAATATCCTTAAAACGGCGCGCGGCTTTGCAGAGGGGCGCATTGTAACGCTCTTTGGCTGCGGTGGAGACCGTGACCATGCAAAGCGCCCCATCATGGGCGAAATTGCCGGACGCTTTTCGGATTTTCTCGTTGTCACAAGCGACAACCCGCGCACGGAGGATCCGATGACGATTATTGAGGCCGTGCTTGAGGGAGTCCGTAAATCCAGCTGTCCGTACGTTGTGGTGGAAAACCGTTATGAAGCGATCCACTATGCGCTGGAGCATGCACAACCCAAGGATGTTATCATCCTTGCGGGCAAGGGACATGAAAACTATCAGGAGATCGGCAGCGGGAAGCGGCATTTTGACGAAAAGGAAATCGTTGCCGAACTGCTTGGCACAAACGAGAAATAACGTTTCGGGCATATCGCCCGGTTGGATACGGAGGATGTTATGCAATACCCGATTTATGCACTGTTGCTCGCCGCGATTGTAACCATCGCGCTCGGCCCCGCGCTGATCCCGCTGCTGAAGCGGCTGAAATTCGGACAGACGGAACGTGACGACGGCCCGCAATCGCACCTTAAAAAAACGGGTACGCCCACCATGGGCGGCATGATGTTCATTGCTGGCATCCTTGTCGGAACACTCGCATTCTCCCTCAATGCCACAGAGCTTGCGCTGCCTGCGCTGCTTGTTACGGTGGGGTTTTCTCTGGTCGGATTTTTGGATGATTTTTTGAAGGTGAAATATAAAAACACCGTGGGCCTTAAGGCATACCAGAAAATCATCGCGCAGTTCGGCATTGCGCTCATCCTTGCTTTATATGCCTACAACAGCCCCTTTGTGGGATCGAAGATTTACATTGCGTTTTTCGACGTGGAGTGGGATCTTGGCGTGTTCTATATCCCGTTTGTGATGTTCATCATCATTGCAACGGTTAACAGCGTGAATCTGACCGATGGGCTGGATGGCCTTGCTTCCGGCGTAAGCTTGATTTATGCTGTCACGATGGCGATTATCTTTTATTATATGTCCACTGTAATGATCCTGCCGAGCGACGCGGGACAAGCTGCGCAAACGCAATATGCGGCGGAACTGAACTCCATGTCCATCTTCGCTGCGGCGGTTGCAGGCGGGTGCCTCGGGTTCCTTCGGTTCAACTCCTATCCGGCGCGGATTTTTATGGGAGATACGGGATCGCTTGCCCTTGGCGGTGCGATTTCCGTGATGGCGATCTTCAGCCGTGCAGCGCTGCTGCTGCCCATTATGGGCGCATGCTTTGTCGCCTCCTCCGTTTCGGTGATTCTGCAGGTCGGCTCCTACAAGCTGCGCAAAAAGCGCATATTCCGCATGGCGCCGCTGCATCATCATTTTGAGCTCAAAGGATATGCGGAAACGCGGATTGTGTCCGTGTACATGATCGTTACCACATTCCTGTGCCTTGTATGCCTTTTGGCATACGTGTAAGAGTTTGTTAAGCCGTTTGGTGCTTGTGGACGTAAGCCGTGGTTTTCTGATTGGCGCTTGGCACGGCAGACGACGAGGGTAAGGTGCTTGAGGCAGAGCGCGGCTCTTTTGCCTCAAGCCCCTTGGCCGCACCGAACGGCTCTTTTTTCAAACATGCGCATGGATGGCCTCCATGCGCTCAAGCATATGGTTTTATCGCAGCACCGGCTGCGGAAAGGAAGAATCTGCGATGGAAAACAGGAAAAAGCGGGCGCTTATCGTCGGCATGGCGCGCAGCGGCATTGCTGCGGCACGGCTTTTGTATGAAACCGGTTATGAAGTGACTGTGAACGACATGAAAAGCGAAATTGACGGTCTTACAGAGGCGCTTGCCGGCATAGAGTATACAAGCGCGCTCGGCAAAGCGCCTGAAACGCTGTTGGACGGAATCGACCTGATGGTGCTCAGCCCTGTTGTGCCCATCTTCGCTCCATTTGCGAAGGCGGCGCGCGCACGCGGCATAGAGGTCATCGGGGAAATTGAATTGGGGTATCGCTGCTGCGACCGCGGGACGAAATTCGTCTGCATCAGCGGCACAAATGGGAAAACAACAACCACTGCGCTTACGGGCGAACTGTTCCGGACAGCGGGCGCGCACACCTTTGTGCTTGGCAACATCGGAGTGCCCATCAGCGCACACGCCATGGAAACACGCCCGGGAGACTATGTTGTGGCGGAAACGGCGGCGCTTCAGCTTGAAAGCATTGAATCGTTCCGGCCGAATGCGTTTGGAATGCTCAACATCAGCGAGGATCACCTGAACCGTTTTGAGTATAAGCTTGAAAACTATATTGCGGCCAAATGCCGCGGCTTTGAAAACCAGACGGAGGAGGATTTCGCCGTACTCAATTATGACGATCCCACCGTGCGTGATATGAAACGGCTTACAAGGGCGCGCGTGGTCTATTTCTCCCAAAAAGAAGAACTGCCGGAAGGGATGTTCCTGCGGGAAAACAGGATGATATTCCGGCTGAACGGCAAAGAGACGCCTTTAATCCATACGCGGGAATTGCAAATCCCGGGGAAACACAACATTGAAAATGCGCTGTGTGCAGCGGCTCTCTCGCTTTGCATGGGCATGGAAGCGGAAAAAGTATGTGAGGGGCTGCGCGCCTTCCCCGGCGTTGAACACCGCATTGAATTTGTGCGGGAAAAGGACGGGGTGGCATACATCAATGATTCCAAGGGCACCAACCCGGATTCCACGATCAAGGCTGTGGAGGCCATGACGCGCCCGACGATCCTCCTCCTCGGTGTAGGAGATTATGACAAACACAGCGATTTTACGCCGTTGTTTGAGGCGTTCGGCGGCCGCATCAAGCATGTGCTCGTCTCCGGCTGCAACATCCCGGCAGTGCAGGAAGCCGCGCGGCGCACGGGATATGAGAATGTGACCGTATCCGACGGTACGTTTGAGCAGATGATACGCGATGCCAAGGCGCTTGCCGCACCGGGTGATGCAGTGCTGCTTTCCCCTGCAGCGGCAAGTTGGGGCAGGTTCAGCGACTATGAACAGCGCGGGCGCATTTTTAAAGAGATTGTGCGCGCTCTCTAAGGCGGGAACAGAACGAGCTTAGGCGGAAAGGAGACGCGAAGCGGATATGGTGAACCGACTTGAGAAAAGAAGACCGTTCTATATCGGGCAGCTTGATTTTCCGCTGCTGTTTGCAATTGCTCTGCTTTGCGCTTTCGGACTTGTGATGCTTTTTTCCGCAAGCTACTATTATGCGCAGAACACGGCAGCAACCAGGTACGACGGCTTCTTTTACCTGAAAAGTCAAGCGATGTACCTCGCGGTCGGGCTCGTGGCGATGTACGTGGTTTCCCGGGTGGATTACCACTTTTTTGATAAAATCCGCGTGTTCGCGCTCGTGGGTACGCTTCTTTTGATGCTGCTCGTGCTCGTCCCCGGCCTTGGCGTGAGCCGCAACGGCGCGCAGCGCTGGCTCGGTATCCCGGGCACGGGCTTTACGTTCCAGCCTTCCGAACTTGCAAAATTTGCGCTTATCGTTTACATGGCAGGGTTCATGTCCCGCCGGCCGCAGGCCATGAAGAACCTGACAAAGGGCGTGTTCCCGATGCTGTTCATCATGGGTGCGTTTGGCCTTGTGTTGCTGCTGCAAAAGAACATGTCCATGATGGTCATCCTGCTGATGACGGGCGTCGTGATGCTTTTTTTGGGCGGCGCGGAGATCAAGCACCTGTTGCTGCTCGCGGGTATCGCGCTGCCGATCCTCGTTGTGGCGGTTCTGATGGAGGATTACCGCCAGTCCCGCGTGCTGATGTTCATGGATCCATGGGAATCCACAGAGAAAGGTGCGTATCAGCTTCGCCAGGCGCTCATTGCGCTCGGCGCAGGCGGCGTATTCGGACAGGGCTTAAATTTCAGCCGCCAGAAACTCCTGTTTCTTCCGTATGGCGAAAGCGATTTTATTTTTGCTATCATTGGTGAGGAACTGGGCTTTATCGGCTGCACGCTGCTTATCCTCACATACCTGTTTATTATTTACCGCGGCATTCGCATTGCCATGCGCTGCAAAGACCGTTTCGGAAGCCTGATGGCGGCCGGTATTACGGCGGTCATCGGCATGCAGGCAGCCATTAATATAGCCGTTGCGACCAGTTCCATTCCGCCCACCGGGCAGACGCTGCCGTTTGTGAGCGCCGGCGGGACATCGCTCATGATCTTTCTTGCAGCGGCAGGGATCTTGCTGAATATCTCACGCAATATAGAATGAGGAACGTTGCGCCCCTTTGCCGCATAAGTATGGAATGTGCCGTCTTGCGGCGGAGAGGAGAGAGCATGGCATCATTGATTGTGGCGGGTGGAACGCCTTTATCCGGGGCGATACGTGTGAGCGGCGCAAAAAACGCCGCACTGCCGATCCTTGCGGCAAGCCTGCTTTCAGAAAGGCCTGTTGCACTGTATGACTGCCCGCGGCTCCGGGACGTGAAGAACATGCTGGCGATTTTGGACGCGCTCGGCGTTCGTTGGGCTTGGGACGATGAGAGGCTCCTGCTGGACACCTCCGCCGCAAATGCGTATGTTATGCCGCAGGGGCTTTCCAAAGAGCTGCGTTCTTCCATCTTCATGTTGGGGCCGCTGCTTGCCCGCTTTGGGCATGCGGTATGCACGTTCCCGGGCGGGTGTGAGATCGGCCACAGGCCAATTGACCTGCATTTGCGCGGACTCACCATGTTGGGCGTCGGGATCCGTGAAGAACATGGGCTCATCCTTTGCGATGGACACTCCATGACCGGCGCTGACATCCATCTGGACTATCCGAGCGTCGGCGCCACGGAAAACATTATGATGGCGGCTGTGCGGGCGGAAGGGGAAACGGTGATTCAGAACGCTGCGCGGGAGCCGGAGATTGAGGACCTTCAAACCTTCCTGCGCAAACTTGGCTATGGCGTTTCGGGTGCGGGCTCGTCCACCATCCGCATCTCTGGCGGCTGCGGCTGTGCTGACCATGTGCCAGAGGGCGGCCCTTTGGAGCGGGATTGCATTGCGCACCGCGTGATCCCGGATCGCATCGTGGCGGGTACTTTGCTTTGCGCGGCGGCCATCACCGGCGGCGAAGTTACGCTTTGCAACGCTGTGCCGGCGCATATTGCGTCCGTCATGGCGAAACTGCGGGAGTCGGGATGCAGCATCCGTGCGGAAGGAGATGTGATCCGCATTGCTGCGCATGCGCGGCCGCGCGAAATCAAGCTGATTGAGACTTTGCCGTACCCGGGCTTTCCGACGGATATGCAGGCACAATTCTTTGCGCTGTGCACCGTGGCGGACGGCACGAGCATGATCGTGGAAAATGTGTTTGAAAACCGGTTCAAGCATGGCGCAGAGCTCTTGCGCATGGGCGCAAGCTTTACACAGAAGGACCGGACCATCGTCATCCGCGGCGTGGAGCGGCTGATGGGCACGCGCGTTGTGGCGCGCGACCTGCGCGGAGGCGCGGCGCTTACGCTTGCCGGCCTTGCAGCGGAGGGCGAAACAATTGTGGAAAATGCGGAACTGATTGACAGGGGATATGAACGTTTGGATAAAATGCTTGCTTCCCTTGGCGCAGTGATTCGGCGTGAGGATGCGGAAACAGAGGAACCATGAACGAAGGGAAAAGGGAAAACCCAAACAGTGAAAACGCTCCGGAGCGTGAGCGCGTTTATGCGCCTACGCATGCAGGCTCCGGGACGCTGAATTTGCGCCCTTTTCAAAAGCATGGGCCGGATGAGGCGGCGCTGGAGCCTGCGGAGCAAACGAAAGCTCCGGTTGAACCGAATGCTTACAGCCCAGCACATATGGAACCGCCTCATGCTGCGGCTGTGGAGGACAAGCCCCTGTCTCAGCCGGAAGCGGTTGGAACGGAACCTCCGGCTGAGACGGAGGATGAGGCAAAGGAAGCAGGTGGAGAGGACGGCGCACGGGACAAACGCCGGGCCGGCCATCACGAACCGGAAGAACTGCACGTGCCGACTGTGCGGGAGGCGAAGCAAAGTGCCAGAAGGCTCACCGAGCGGGAAAAACGCCGCCGGGAGCGCCGGCGGCGCATGGTGCGCCTGCTGAGCGCGGCAACCTTTGCCGTAATCATGATTGCAGCGCTGCTGCTGACCTATTTCGTGCTCATTATCGATAAAATCGAGGTTTACGGCTGTGAGCGCTTTACGGAGGAAGAAATCCTTGCCGCCTCCGGGCTCAGTACAGGACAGCATATGTGGTTTGCAAAGCTTGGCGCGGCAAAGGCGGCTGTGGAGGCAGATCCGTATATTGCGTCTCTGGAAATTACGCGCGTTTATCCGGACAAGCTGGTGCTGCGTGTGACGGAACGCAAAGAAAAGGCGGTAATTCTCGGCATGAACACGCATGCCGTGATCGATGGTGAGGGATACGTGCTCTCCATCGGCACGCGCGCGAGCTATGAAGGGCTGCTTAAGGTATACGGCACCGGCGCGGGCGGCTATCACGTGAACCAGAGGCTTGGGGAAGAATCGGACTTTCATTCCCGCACGCTTGTAACGCTGCTTGCGGCTTTGGAGAATGCGGAGCTGCTCAATGTTGTGGAAACGCTGGATATCAGCAACCCGCTCAGCATCACCATGACGACCTTCGATGGGCTCGCCGTGCAGTTGGGCCAGCCGGATAATGCGGAAGAAAAATTGAACAATTTTCGAATGGTATTGCCGGCACTCATTGAGAACGATTACAATAAAAGCGGAACGCTCGATTTGAGTGCAAAGGGATCTCCGGTGTATTCACCGCCGGATTCCGGTGCGTCTGCGCCCATCGACCCACAGAATTCCCCGGAACCGGGCCAAACGCCTGAGCCGGATGGAACGCCTGAACCGGATGGAACGGCTGTACCCAGCGCGTCGCCCACACCCACCGGAGTGCCGGAGGACCCCTATTCCGGCTGAATATGCTGACGCAACCGATGGCCTCTGGTGTATAAAACTGGAAAATTTCCCTTTAGATTCCATTATAGTGAGTGAATGTATTGCACAACATATGGTATCTGTGGAATCCTTTTAATACTGGGAAAAGTATATCCTTGCCGTGCATTTGTGTGCGGATGGAGGCGCCATGAGTCAATACACTGCCGTGCTGGATATTGGCAGTTCCAAGGTAATATGCCTGATTTGCAGCCCTGACGGAAAGGACAGCATTGTTGTCCACGGTGCAGGGATACGCGAGTATAAGGGATATAAGCGCGGCATTATGGAAGATGAGCAGCAATTTTCCGATGCTGTTGTGGATGCGCTCGCGCTTGCCGAAGGCGAAGCACGCCGCCGCGTACGCGAAATTTCCGTGGGAGTCCCGGCCCCGTTCACCAAACTTGTGCTGCACGAAGGGGAGGTTTCCCCCCGCGCACGCAACAAACGTGTGACGCACCGGGATATCGATGAGCTTTTAAACGCTTCGCTCGATTTTCAGCCGCCGGAAGGATATGAGCTCATACACAGTACGCCCATTGAATTCACTGTGGATGGCGTAGTTCGTGCGGATGTGCCGCTCGGCGTTTCGGGCGAATCGCTGCGCGCTACGGTTTCTCATCTCTATGTGGAGGAACGATTCAAACGCTTGGTTTCCGATTCGCTTTTGCGCGTCGGCCTGGATGCGGACATGTATATCGCCGTGCCGCTTTCCGAGGGGTTGTTTGTGATTCCGGAGGAGGAACGCGCGCACCCGGCAGTGCTTTTGGACGTTGGCGCCACGCATACGGATGTTTGTGTGATGCGCAACTCTGCACTCGTTGCAATGCGCACCATCGATGTGGGCGGAAACCATTTTGCGGGGGATTTAAGCTTCGGGCTCGGCCTTGCACGGCCTGTAGCCGAAACTGTCAAGCGCCGCTATGTTTATTCGCTGGATTATCAGGACAGTATAGATACGATCAGGATTCCGGGTGGCGGCGTGATGAACGTTGACCATGCGGCAATTCAGTACATCATTGAAGAGCGGACAAAGGAGCTTGCTTCGCTCATTTCCGAAGCAATTCGGGATATGGGCGTTGCGCTTACGGAGAACCTGCCGATTTACATGACCGGCGGTGGATTCACGCTCATGCGCGGCAGCTGCGAATACATGGAGCGATGCATCGGCTTTCCCATCCAAGTGCGCATGCCATGGATGCCAAGGCTATCCTCCCCAAACTATGCAAGCGCATTTTCCGTGATGGATTTCGTGATGCACGCAACGGACGAAGACAATGCAGGCCGGCTGGAGATAACGGGCCCGCAGGGAAGCTTAATGAAAAAACTCAAGGATTTCTTTGTGAAGTAAGCTAAGGAGGAACACCATATGCCCATCGGTTTGGAACTGGATTTTGAAAGCGGCCAATTTGCGCAGCTGAAAGTCGTCGGAGTCGGCGGCGCGGGGAACAACGCGGTCAACCGCATGATTCAATACGGCTTGCGCGGTGTGGAGTTTATTTCCGTCAATACGGATAAGCAGGCGCTCTACCTTTCGCGCGCCGGACAAAAGATCCAGATCGGCGAAAAGCTGACAAAGGGTCTCGGCGCGGGTGCGGATCCGGAGGTTGGCCGCAAAGCGGCCGAGGAAAGCCGGGATGCAATCACGGAAGCGCTCAAGGGAGCGGATCTTGTGTTCATCACTGCCGGCATGGGCGGCGGAACGGGAACGGGCGCAGCGCCTATCGTTGCGGAATGCGCAAAGGAGATGGGGATTCTCACCATCGGCGTAGTGACAAAGCCTTTCGCTTTTGAGGGCAAAGTTCGCATGAACAACGCGGTCAACGGCATCATGAACCTGAAGGATTCCGTGGATACGCTTATCATCATCCCAAATGACCGCCTGCTTGACACGGTCGGCAACGTAAGCCTTTCGGAAGCCTTCCGCGTGGCGGACGATGTGCTTCGTCAAGGCATTCAGGGCATCAGCGATCTGATTGCTGTGCCGAGCATGGTGAACTTGGACTTTGCGGATGTGCGGACCATTATGCGCGAAAAAGGAATGGCGCATATGGGCATTGGCATGGCGTCTGGCGAAAAACGTGCGCTTGAGGCTGCGAAGCAGGCCGTTGAAAGCTCGCTGCTTGAGACCAGCATCAACGGCGCAAAGGGCGTCATCATCAACATCACGGGCGGCGCGGATCTCGGCATCCTTGAGGTTTCCGAAGCGGCGGCGTTCATTCAGGAATACGCGGATGGCGATGCAAACATCATTTGGGGCGCAGGCACAGACGAAGAATTGGGCGATGCGGTGCGCATCACGGTGATTGCCACAGGCTTTGAATCCGCAGATACGCGCTTGAACAACCGGCGCAATGCCGTACAACAGGAGCCGCAGCAAACCGTGCGCAGCACCGGCCGCGTAGCGGATGACTGGCGCAGGAAGGACGAGCCTTCCCTGCCCGGCTCAAATGCACCCAAACGCAATTTCTGGGAAGAGAAACGAAGCAAAGCGCCGCAATATACCTCTCCGCTGCCGGACGGAGAAGAGGTAACGCCTCATTTCACGAAGCAGGATCTTCCCAAGGGCGAGTATAACCCAAAGGAAAAGAGCAACCTCGACCTGCCCAGCTTCCTGCGCAACAGGAACGATTAAAAGCTGCAAAATACGCATGAAACGAAGGAGCTCCGCTGGCGGGGCTCTTTGGCTTATAAAAAAGCGCAGAGCGTTTAGCCCTGATATGAGCAGCGCGGCCCTGCGCCGTTTTTTTCCAGTTAAAAGCCCGCATACAACGGCTCGACTTACAAATAATAGGCCTACGACCAAATATTTAAGTATTGTCGCAAAGGCAGCACAGGAGGGAACTGTTTTGAAAGCAACTGGGATTGTACGCAGGATTGACGAACTTGGCCGCGTGGTCATACCCAAGGAGATTCGCAGAACACTGCGGATTCGCGAAGGCGATCCGCTGGAAATCTTTACGGACCGCGAAGGCGAAGTGATCCTGAAAAAGTATTCTCCAATCGGCGAACTCGGCGATTTTGCGAAGGAATATGCCGAATCGCTCCATTTGGCGCTGGGACACACCGCGCTCATTTGTGATAAGGACAACGTCATTGCCGTTGCAGGCGCAAGCCGCCGCGAGCTTTTGGATAGGCCGCTGCATGACGATGTAGAGCAGATCATGAAACGGCGCGAGAAGGTGCTTGCTTCGGATGGAAACGGAGCCGTGCCGCACATTACGGCGGAGGATGGCGGAGACATTTATCAGGCGGCTGTTGTGGTGCCGATCCTTGCGGCGGGGGATGCGATCGGCGCGGTGATCCTCGTGAGCCGCGAAGCAGGGGCGGCGATGAGTGCCACGGAGCTGAAAGCGTGCGAAACGGCCGCAAATTTCATGGGAAAACAGATGGAGAACTAAATCGTATACAGCATCCATGCGGACGTGCTGCCTGGCAAACTGCCGGGCAGCTTTTTTGCGGTTTTATATGGGAAATAATACCAATAATATGAATAATCCGAAAAGAAACGTGGAATTCCTACACAAATCATTACATTCATGCTAAAATTATACTGCTGTTATATAACTGCAATTGCTGCGGCATGCCGCAAGACGCAACGGCGCAACGATTTAATAAAGGATTGCTTATGAAACGATTCACAGCGATTTTTCTCACATTTGTTTTTTTCGTGGCCATGGCAGCGTTCCCTGCACCTCAGGCATCCGCTGCGGCAGATTACAGCACCATCAAGGTCAAACTGACGACCAACAATGCTACCGTGCTTTCCATGAGCGTAAAAGGTGAATATTTTATCAACGAAAACGGAGCGTCCTTTAAAGGCGGTACGCTTACGTTGCGCGCAAATCTGGATGGCACGTTGAGCGTGTCCCATTCGGGAGAGGGCGAGCTGTATACGGGCGCGTCCGTTTCCATTATGCGGGCGCAGATGAAGCCCTCTGCGGGTTATATGTATTTTAACTCGCGTTCTTACCTCGGCCATTTCAATGTGCGCGTCCTTTCAAGCGGCTTTTTGCAGATTGTCAATGTCGTGCCTCTGGCGCATTATCTGTATGGCGTCGTCGGGCATGAAATGAGCAACACGTTTCCCATTGAGGCGCTCAAGGCGCAGGCCATTGCAGCCAAATGCTATGTGCTCACCTGCATGAAAACTGGCAATGCGGAATACTATATCGGCGATACGTCCACAGACCAGGTCTATAAAGGGTATACGTCGTCCAACACAAACGTAATCCGGGCGGTAGACGAAACGCTCGGTGAAATTCTTACCGTAAACGGCTCTATGCTCTGCACGTATTACGCTGCAAGCAATGGCGGGGAAACCAGTCTTGTGACATACGCTTGGAGCACAGGCAAGGGCACAAATGCGGGGTATGCCATCAGCCTGGATGAATACGATCTAAAAAACACGATGAGCCCAATTGAAAAAGTTAAGATCCCCATTAACGAGGCGGGTTCCATCAGCCGGGCGCTGTATGAAATGATTCTGACCAAAGCGGGAGCAGTGATCGGCGTGATGCCGACAGGTTTGGAACTCATTAAGGCTGTGGAGGTGTATTCGCCCCGCTACAATGATGTGACGCGCAACATGACGCGCGTGAAAATGAGGCTTGGCGTTATTGCGGGCGGGTATCTTTACGATGACATTGAGCTTGACTTCAATGTGGCCGACCTTTTTACCTACGGCGTATTTACAAACGCTGCCTTGCGTACGTATTGGGGGGAATATGACGCATCTTCCGGCTGCTATGTTATCTACCATGCACGATGGGGCCATGGAGTGGGAATGAGCCAGCGAGGCGCGCAGCAACGCGCGCTCGAAGGCTGGAATTACCGTGACATTCTGCGCTTTTATTATCCGGGCGCATCGTTTTCCACGATTGCGGTTTCAGAACCCGCAGACCCTGTGAAGCCGGGCGAAACTCCGGACGCATCTGAGGTTCCGGAAGGAGTGACGCTTACAGGCTATGGCACGGTTACGGGCAATGTGAACTTCCGCAAAGGCCCCGGCACGGAATACGAAAGTTATGGGAAACTTACAAAGGGAAGCAGGATTCCGGTTTATGGAAAGTCGGGAAGTTGGTACCGTTCGGTTGTGGATGGGTATGATGGTTACGTCAGCGCCGACTATGTCGACTTTGTTCCACTGGAAGGGTCAACGCCTGCGCCAACGACTACGCCTGTGCCGTCACCCACGCCGGAGCAGCCTGCCATTCTCGGCACGGGGAGCATCACAGCAAAGGATGTAAACTTCAGAACAGGGCCTGCCACCAGCTACAGCAGCCTGAAAAAGCTTGCGCGCGGCACGGAACTCACGGCATACGCGCTGCAAAACGGTTGGTATTATGTGAGCGTTGAGGGCGTTTACGGCTATGTAAGCGCGCAATACGTAAAATTGGCGCAAGCAGTACCTTTGCCTACGCCTGAACAAACCGCAAAGCCGGAGCCGACCTATTCTGCCGAGGCGGGTCTGGGGACGCGAAGCGGGGGGAACTTCCGCGCAGACGCTTCAAGCGCAAGCGCCAGACTGCGGCAGCTTGAAAAAAATACTGGCGTTTATGTTTTGGAAAAGAGCGGGAACTGGTATTATGCGGCAGTGGACGGCCAATTCGGATTCCTGTATGCCGATTATGTGGAGCTGACGGGGGAAAAGGTTACGCTCGGAAGCGACGGCAGGCCGGTTTTGCCGGAGGAACCCAAGCCGGAGACGGGCAAAGGCATTACCACGGGGAACGTGAATTTCCGGGAAGGGCCGGGGACATCCTACCCGTCGTTCGGAACGCTCAAAAAAGATTTGGAACTTACGCTGCACGCGCTTACAGATGGGTGGTATCGGGTATCGGTCGGCGAACGGACAGGCTATGTGAGCTCAAAATACATCAATGTGACGGTTGCGCTTCCAGAGAAGGAGAGCAGCGACAAAGAGGAAACTCCGGAGCTTACCGTGCCGGATATCCTCGGCTTGGGACAAACTACGGCAAAGGTTAACTTCCGGGAACAGGCATCCTCCTCGTCCAAAAAGCTTGGCCAGATCAGAAGCGGGGAAACGGTTACGCTCTATTCGCTTTCAGACGGTTGGTATGCGGCTGAATATAACGGCACGCGCGGATACCTTTACGCAAAATATGTGAAGATGATTGCGCAGAGCGAGGAAGGAGCAGGCAGCGTCACGCCAGAGGGCGGCAGTTCCGCGCCGGAGGGCGAAACGTCCTCCGGGGAAGGAATCCAACTTGCAACAGGTGCGGCCACGGGGAAACTCAATTTCAGGGACAAGCCTTCCACAACGGGCGGAAACGTGCTTGCAACGCTTAAACAGGGGGAAGAACTCAAAATTTTGGGCGAAACCGGAGACTGGTATTATGTGCTTTACAATGGACATGCAGGCTTTGCCTATAAATCCTATGTAAAGGTCAAAAGCTCTGGCTCGGCAGGTATTGCGCGCGTGAGCGATACAGTCGCGCCCATCGAAACCAGGACTACTGCAGAAGTCAACCTCAGGCAAGGAATGAGCACTTCGAGCAAGGTCATACGGCTGATGCCAAGCAAAGCACTCCCGACACGTTATTGTCACTCGAAAGTTTCCAAGTCAACATCCGTCCGCTGCCACTGCTGAAAAAAGAAGTCTTGGTGGATGCGATCGACCTGCGCGGCGTGAAAGCCAATACTGG
>OGXX01002137.1_pt1 | contig 18497 bp, 14 predicted proteins | sample 1576301 | NCBI WGS metagenome assembly OGXX01 (sample SAMEA3541469, study PRJEB24748) | human gut metagenome | biome: human gut; feature: human-associated habitat; material: faeces | place: China | collected 2012
GGTGCTTGAGCCGTTAGGCGGGAATTGTGCGGTATTGCCTAAAATGAGCGCCCCCGCCCAACAAAGTCTTGTTTGGGCGGGGGCGCTTGTGCAATCTTTTGACAATGTATTGTCGCCGACTTGTGTTGCAGACCAGATATCAAAAATATAAGCCCACCAAAAGTGCCAGCACAACCGCCGTCATGCCCGACGCCTTGATGACTGAGTTGACGCCGATGGAACATAGCCAGAATATCGTGGGCAGCTGTTCTTTCCGCGTTTTGGGCAGGACTTTACCCAGCAGCGTGCCCGGCAAACTACCTGGCAGCACCGCGCAAGACGGCTCTCCCCACAAAAAAAGGCACTGCCGTTTCCCGGCAGCGCCCCAGTGATTATTGTAATTAGCGTTTACATCGTAAACTGGATTGCACAGAAAGCTGCGTAAATGGCCAGCAAAATAATACCCTGTGCGCGGTTCATCTTACCTTTGACGAGGGCAGGTACTGTCATGATCAGCATGACGGCCAGCATGACCGGCAGGTCTAACACCAGGCTGGAGTTTACTCCGAACAGCGTCGAGCTCTGCGGGATGGTGAACGGAGCCAGCGTAACGGAAACACCGCTGACCAGCACGAGGTTGAAGACGTTTGCGCCGACGACGTTGCCAACGGACAAATCACTGTGACCTTTAATCAGCGAAGTAATGGCCGTGACCAGCTCCGGCAAAGAAGTACCCAGCGCGACAAAGGTCAGGGCGATGACGCTTTCGGGCACGCCCAGCGCTTGGGCGATCAGCGTACCATTATCAACGAGCAGATTTGCGCCAACGGCGATGAGCGCCGCACCGGCGACCAGCAGGATCAGCGTCTTGGACAAGGGGATCAGCTCTTCCTCTTCGGCGTGTTCCTCAGCAGGGGCGTTCTTCATCTGCCGGACGTTGGCGACCATGTAGGCCACGAACATTGCCAGCATGATAAAGCCCATCGGGCGGGTAAATTCACCGAAGCCGTAGGCAGCCACGCAGTAGATGGCGGCGGCGATAAAGAAGAAGATAACCGGCGTTTTCAGCGTCTTGGGGTCAACCTTGCCAGGGCGCACGGCAATCGTGATGGCTGCGATCAGCGCCGAGTTGCAGATGACCGAACCGATGGCATTGCCGTAGGCAATCTCGCCGTGGCCGGAAACCGCCGACATCGTGGAAACCATGACCTCCGGCAGCGTTGTGCCGATGGAAACGACCGTCGCGCCAATCAGCAGCTCCGGCAGGTGAAAACGCCGCGCCAGCGCAGATGCGCCGTCGACGAACCAGTCGCCGCCCTTAATCAGGAACAGCAGACCGACGATAAAAAGTAAAACAGGTACTAACATACTTTTCCTCCATATTTCTATTCTTCGCGTAAAGTGTGCGCCGGTGTCGGCGCATCACTGCGAAACGTCTTCAGCACGGACAGCCCCATAGGCAGCGCCAGCGCAAAGGCCAGCAGATCCGCGGCGGGCTGGGCGCACTCCACGCCTGCAAGCCCTAAAAGATTTGGCAGGATAAAGACGACCGGGATCAAAAACAATCCCTGCCGCGCGGCGGCCACCACCGACGCTTGCCACGCCATCGGCCATATTGTAAAAGCTTGTCACCAGCATACTGATAACCGTGGGCGCAGACATTTTCAAAATCAGGCGGCGCACCGGTGCTTGTGTCATATAGTGCACGCGCTCTTCCGCCGCCATAGCTGTTGTTTTCATCGTTGTACCTCCTTGCCGCAGCACTACTATTGTACCGCAGCCGGGCAGGCAATGCAACGAAAATCGCTGCTGTTTACGCATAAAACCGGGGGCTTTGCGGCGGCCTCCGGTTTTATGTTTTTCGTTTACTTCTGCATGATGTGAATTCCGGCATACGGTTGTTTCTTTGCTGTTGCATAACGGGGTTGATAAAATTTCCGTGGCGGACTTTGTTGGTGATGACCCTGCAACCCTTGACCGTTACTATGCCCATCTTATCAATGATGGGAGGGTACAGGCAGCAAACGCAATGAATTCCATCATTGGCTTTGCCGCCACGAAAATACCGGCTGAATAAAAAATTGACTTGTTACCACGAAAAAAGAAAAAGAACGGTAAAACCTGACGTTCTACCGTTCTTCATATGGTTGTGGGGACAGGACTTGAACCTGCGACCTCCGGGTTATGAGAAATCTAAAAATCGTGCGTTACAGTGTTGTTTTGTTGGGTTTGGTGGTATTGCGTACCAAGGCTCAGAACGGATTTTGTCCCATGTGTACAAAGGAGTGCTGCATGGTGCTGACCCGTTCCAAACCCTTTTGGGGGCAGTTTTGGGGGCAAATCTGCGAGACGGATTCTGACTCGCAATGCTCAAATAAATGCGCAGCTTTAGTCTCATTGAGAAACATGAATACGAGCATCACTGGGTTCTTGCCAGTGAAAAGCCCTACGAATCCGTATATAAGTTTTACTCTCTAGCAAGAAGTTGTACGCAAGCCAACTCCACGCAATCCCCGCACACCGCCCCTGTCGCCGCGAGAAACGCCCTTTTTTGGGCGCGTTCGCACCGCATCGACGCGATAGCCGTCCCGCCAAATACCGCCCCAAAATCCCCGCTTTCTGGGGATTTTTTACCGCAACGGCATTTACCTAGACGGGATTTTCCTGTACAGGCAAATCCTGCACAAATAAATAAAATACTAAGATACTATCGTATCCTATCCGTAAAACTACAAAAAAACGAATTTTTGCCACTGTAATCTTGCAGGGATGCGTACAACTTAACACCAGAGAGTACAACTTACGATTGCACCAAGCCAATCCGATGCGTTATAATTTACTTACCCCATCAACGCTGTCCAGAGCATACTGAACGGCATGACTAAAATCAGGGCGGGCATCAGATCCACCAGAGGTACGGACTTGATGCGGGAGACGCGGAAGCCGGCGGCCATGGTCAGGATTCCGCCGCAGGCGGAGAGGTCGGCGAACATCGTGGGCGTCAGCACACCGGACAGACCGCGCCCGGCCAGAAACACCAGCAACAGAATTGTGCACTGGGGCAGTGGAATGGCGCAGATGGCCGCGCCCAGAGTGGACGCAAAGATCAGCGCGGTGAAGCCGTCCAGCACGGCCTTGGACATGAGCAGACCGGGATCGCCGGTAATGCCCTCGGTCAGGGTGCTGTACCAGCCAAAGCCGCTGCAGCAGAACAGCGCCACCGCCGTGATGTAGAACTCCATATCGATGTCATCACCACCGAGGTGCATGACCTTGACGAGCTTATGGAAAAAGCGGCTCGTCCAAAATTCCAGATGCAGCAGATGACCGATGGTGAACCCCAGCAGAATCGCCAGTACCACCGCCGTCATGCCCGACGCCTTGATGACCGAGTTGACACCGATGCCAATGGAACACAGCCCAAACATCGTGGGCAGATGTTCTTTCAATGTTTCGGGCAGCACCTTGCCCAGCAGCGTACCCAGCACGCCGCCCAGCAGCACCGCGGCACAGTTTGTAAATACTCCGATTGGCATGATCATTTCCTTTCTTTACTTTTATTATAGCGCAATTTCTATCTGCTCACAAAAGCAAAAGCGGCACTGCTCCGGCAGTGCCGTATAAAAAGCTGTTCTTAAGGCAGCACCGCACAATTCCCGCATGACGGCTTAAGCACCGCTCCGGCGGCTGCGGCACGGCATCTGCGCTGCCCCAGCGCACAGATCACAGAGGTACCGGGCACCAGCAGCTCATGGCCATCACGATCTGCGCAGACAACGCCCTCCCGCGTCACCCGCATGCCTCGTACCGGAATGCGAAAGCTCAAGTCTCGGCATGGTACCATGACGACGAATAGCATCTGCCGTATAGGCAACCGATGCCAATGAGTTCAGAATCGCCGTCAAGGTCAAACACCATGCCGCCGCACAATTCCGCATCAGCCCCTGCGCCGCTGCTGCCAAGGCGGCCATCGCTTAAAAGCACGGTCACCGGTTTACCGGTCAGTTCCCATACGGATTTTAGCTGTTTGTCTGCTTCTGACTCATCCTTGGTTATAAGCGCCGCACGGCTTTTTCCGGTGATTAAGTACCCGTTTTGCTGTGCATCACTCCACAGGCGCGTCACATGCTCTGTAATTTTTTGTGTCTGGTGCTTCATAGCTTTGCGCCTTCTTCTCACATCACAAACTGGATCACGCAGAAAGCCGCATAGATAGCCAGCAGAATGATTCCCTGCGCGCGATTCATCCTGCCTTTGGCCAAAGCCGGCACCGTCATGATGAGCATGACCAGCAGCATGACCGGCAGGTCGAGTACAAGGCTTGAATTGATGCCGAACAGGGTGGAACTCTGCGGGATGGTGAACGGTGCCAGCGCGACGGAAACGCCGCTGACCAGCACAAGGTTAAAGACATTCGCGCCGACGACATTGCCGACAGACAAATCGCTGTGACCCTTGATGAGCGAGGTGATGGCCGTGACAAGCTCCGGCAGGGAAGTACCCAGCGCAACGAAGGTCAGGGCAATGACGCTTTCGGGCACGCCCAGCGCCTGTGCGATCAGGGTGCCGTTATCAACCAGCAGGTTGGCACCGATGGCGATAGCCACTGCACCGACAACCAACAGAATCAGCGTTTTGGGCAGCGGCATCAGTTCTTCCTCCTCGGTCTGTACTTCTGTGGGGGAATTTTTCATCTGCATGACATTAACGACCATGTAAGCCACGAACAATGCCAGCATGAGAATGCCCATCGGGCGGGTGAACTTGCCAAAACCATAGGCTGCGACGCAGTAGATGGCGGCAGCTGCAAAGAAAAAGAGAACCGGCGTTTTCAGTGTCTTGGGGTCAACCTTGCCGGGGCGGACGGCGATGGTAATAGCCGCAATCAGCGCCGCGTTGCAGATGACCGAGCCGATGGCGTTGCCGTAGGCGATTTCACCGTGGCCGGATACAGCCGACATTGTGGAGACCATGACCTCCGGCAGCGTCGTGCCGATGGAAACGACCGTCGCGCCGATGAGCAGCTCCGGCAGGTGAAAGCGCCGTGCCAGCGCGGACGCGCCGTCAACGAACCAGTCGCCGCCCTTGATCAAGAACAGCAGACCGACGATAAAGAGCAAAACAGGAATCAACATACTTTTCCTCCTTGAATTTTACCTACACAACTACTCTCTTATACAAAACCGAGGACGCATGCGTCCTCGGTTTTGTATGCTGAATGCTTTTATGGGAGAAAGGAAATGGCAAATCTGTTACGGCTGATATATAACCGCTTTACTGCCCTGCGGGCGGCTGAAGTGCTTCATAAAGTCCCATGCGGCCCGGCTTTGATCACGGATCGCGCCATGCGGCATATTTTTCATCACCGTATAGCCGACACGCGGTGTCCCGTCTGCAGCTTGATATAGGCGGGTGAACAAGCGTTCCCCGGACGTGTAGCCTTTTTGCACCGTGTAAAAATTCTCTCCGGTGCGGACATCGTCGGGGTGATAGCCGCCGTCCTCCGCCTTGTCAGCCTTTGCCGGGCAGCGGTTTGCCCGTAAAACGGGTGTGAGCTGTTCTTCCATGCTGCAACCCGCCGTGGCGCCGTCGTTATCGCCTACGCAAACCCAATAGGGCAGTTCAAAGCCTTTTTCTGTCAATTCGGGGGATATGGCCGTGTTTGCCATCAAACCGTTGCCGGGCAATACGGGACCGTTCCATGGCGAGATCGCTGCAAACAGCTCCGGTCGGGAGGTTCCGACCTCCCGCGTAATGGAACCGCCGTTGGAGAATCCTGTCAAATAAACACGGCTTGTGTCCAACGCATACTCTGTACAGATTTTCTCCGTCATCGCGGCAAAGGCATCGGCGTCACGCGCCAACTGCCAGATGTTGCCTGGTGAATCCGGCACGGCCAGTACAAAGTCGCGTGTCTCGTCCTGCAGCACATCCCACCCGTTTTTGGAGCAGAACATCCATGCCGGCTCACCGCGACCATGCACACTGTAAACCAGAGGCAGACCGGCGACCTCCTCCTTGGACATTCCGCGCGGCAATCGAACCCCATAGGGGTAATCCAATGTGCCAGGACAAACCGAGTCGATTCGGTACTCTGCGCTTGTATAGTATTCCGTGCGCGTGGGGTGGAAGCGCAGCGTGCCGTCCGGACCGTCCTTCCAGCGGATTATGTGTTCAAACAGTCCCTTATAAATCGCAGTTGTCAGGGTCAGCCCGGACGCAGGCACACTTTCCGAGACAAGCACCTGCTGCGCCGGAAGTTCTGCGTTATACCAACGCCGCACCGGTATTCCGGCAAGCGTGACCTGTTCTTCCTTTGAAGCCTTGGCTGCCGCAGCAAAGTATTCCACGGCTTGCTGCGCGTCTTTCATCGGAGTTCCCAACAGCCAGACGCAGCTTGCCAGATTTCCATACGTCGCGGAGTAATCGGCGCTCACGTTTTTGACCATCCAATGATCCGATCCCTGCTGTGCGGCAGAAAAATCGTCCGGCGCGCCGTTCACCAAGGCAGCCGCCGCAATACGATTCGGTCGTGCCGCCAGACAATTTCCGGCAAAGACAGCGCCATCCTCATACCCCACAAGGTAGATCATTGTCTCCCAACACCACAGCTTGCCGCCGCGACCGAACAAACTGCGACCGTTTCGCGTGGCAAAGCTGTTCCGAAGTTCATCATACAGCCGCGCCGGAAGCGTAACATCCTCGACCGCCCAGCCGCCGGGTGCAATCGGGATCACCAAAACGCCGCTTTCCCATTCTGCCAACATCTGCCAGCCGGAAGTTTCCGCAAAACACCGTGCAACCTCCTCCGTGGCGGCTTGTGCGGCAGGCGGGCAGACGATGAACATTTTTGCCGGGTCATAATCGGCGCGGGTCGATACATAGGTGTATACCATACAGAAAAGCCTTTCTTAAGAAAAACCGCACAATTCTAAGCGCCGATACGGTGAGCGAGATGCTGCAGCCGCCGAAACGGTGCTTAAGCCGTCAGGCGGAAATTGTGCGGTGTTGCCCTTACTTTGTGATAATCAATTCCCCGTTTTTGCCGCGGGAGAATTGACGCATAAACTCCCATGCCCATTCGATTTGCACAGGATCCACCGCGTGCGGCATATTGGCAGCAACTACAAGCTGCAGCAGCGGTGTCTCGGCAGAAACATCTTTGTTGAACCAGTTCTGTACGGTGTAGCGTCCGTTTCCATTATGTGTCGTCTCATCGGCAGCCATCCCGGTTTCGCTGTTTTCGTCAAACATAGGTTCCTGCGGGATATGGTCAAACGCCTTCCACCATGCCAGTGATTCAGCCGCCATACCGGACGGATCGGCGGGAACCGGCCAGTGGACCATCGAATCATCTGCCGCGCCCGCGTTCTGGATAAGAGGCATCAGCAAATCGCGTTTTGCCTTCTTTTCCTTGGCGCGCTCCGCCGAGATGCAGACGTGTCCCAGTTTTTCCGGCGGCACATCGCGGATGAAGCCCTGCAGCATTTTAGCGGGGTCTGCATCCATAAAAAAGGTGGCAAAAGCGTTGCAGGGGGCTGCCGCTGCAAAAATTTCGGGGTAGGTACTTGCCAGCGCATGAGTCATAGCGGCGCCCATGGAGAAGCCGCTGACATAAATGCGGCTTTCGTCGATGGGATGAACCTGCTTCATATGCTCGACCAGTGCCAGCACAAAATCTATATCGCTGGGCAGAACCGGCAGATCAAAAATATTCCAGCACTTGCTGCGTGCCGGGGCAGGGAATACCACGATCAGGTTTTCGCGGTCTGCAATATCGTGCCAGTTGCTTTGCTCGGCACCATACAAGGGCACGCAGTTTACCCCGTGGAAATAAAACACCAGCGGCACTTTTTCCTTACTGCCACGCAGCTGCGGCGGGATATACTCATACCAAGTATGCGGGTAGTTGTTATTCACGCCGAGGCTCGTGTCATTTACATGGGCGGTAAAGCCTCGCTGCGTAAAAGCGGTACGGTGCTGGTAATGACCATACACATCATTTTGCCAGCGGCGGGTACGGCTGAACAGATATTCCCACGCCAGCCGCACGGAATCCGCATCCGTGGGACGTTCCGTTGTGACCAAACGGCACATCGGGTTCTTGCCGTAATGTGTAACAATGCCGTCATGCTCCGGATCCCGACTTGTCTCGCCGTTTGCATGCATCAGATACGCAGTCGCCAGCGGGTCGCTGCTCCATGCTGCGGTTTCCACATTCAGCGCACCGTCCGGTAACGCATAACTGTCAGGCAGGCGGGAAACCATCATGGCCGGCACATTCAACGGGCGCAGTGCCGCCAACGTTGTCAGCATGGCGGAGGCTTCCGGGGAATCCGCAATGTAGAAGATCATCCCGTTAAAGCCGTTCACCCCCAGCTTGCTGCCGCGCAGCACACCGAAGCAGCGCACCAGATAATCCATATCGTTTTCGCGCGTGGGGTCGTTGGTGTAATTCCAGCCCTGTTCCGTGGGGTTGGGGAACAAAAGCAAAAAGTGTTCTTCTTCGGCCAGCGTATCCAGCCCTAAGCGCTGCATACATTCGGCGGCAGAAGCCTCATCCCGACCGTTGCGCAGCACCATAACAACCTGTGTCTGCTTGGGATCCGGGCAGCCGCTTTTCGGGGCATAGCAATACATCGTGCGATCCGCGCCGCTGTCGGCATGCACGTCGTTTTCGTGCTCTACAGTTGTGTTCGTCTTTCCGGGAACCGACTCCGATACGATACGCCCTGCCTCTGCAGAAAATTGAACAAGTGGATTCATCGGATCATTCATGGTAAAAGTCTCCTTTGTAAAAGGAAAACCACGCAGTCCTCATAAAATATCGGTGCTGCGCGGTCTTGCTTATTTCAATCAAGCGGGGAACATAATAAACGCGCCGACAGCCAGACCCACGATCTGGAACAGGTACATCGGAATGGCAAATTTGAAGAAATCAGACAGCTTGTATTTGCCCATGCCGAGAATCATGGCAGGCAGACCGTCGATGGGCAGGAAGCCGCCGCCCCATGCAGAGGCGGTCATGGCAGCTGCAACGCCTGCCGGGTTGATGCCAAGGCTGGTGCAGGTTGCAATGGCGATGGGCGCAAATACGAACAGCGAACCGATAGAAGCACCGGTCAGCGTGGCACAAGCGCTGGTCAGCAGGCAGAAGACCAGGATCAGGACAAAGTAGTTTACATTGCTGCCCATCAGACCGGCAACGGCTTCGCCTACCATGGCAGTAAAGCCGGTGGAGGCCAGCGCATTGGCAACGCCGATAACAGCGGCCATCATAAGGATCAGAGGGCTGAACACATTGGCGCGCAGCTCCTTAAAGTTGAACACGCCGATCAGGCAGAGGAACGCCGCCATAAGGCAGGGCAGAATGTACGCAGCCTCGCCAAAGCTGCCGGCGAAAACCATGCCGACGACCGAAACGGCAAACGCAACGTAGGTGCAGTTTTCTTTCCACTTGGGCATCGCTGCCGCAGCGGGGGCTTCCTCGGCTTCTGCCACGGCATCCCCGGCGCCGACATCGTGATCCGGCAGCAGCTTGTAGGAAATCAGGCACCAGATCAGGAAGAACAGGCTCATGAAGAACACCATGCCTGCGTAGCGGGGCAGCGTGACTTCGCCCTCAACGCCGGTGCCCTCCAGCAGGGAACTGGACAGACCCATAAAGAACGCGACGCTGAAGGGAATCAGCGCACGACCGGTAGCAAAACCGCCGGGCATCAGCAGCCTGGAGTTGGGCAGCTGCTTGCTGTACGGGATGGTGGCAAGGATCGTCAGGATCATCACATAGTAACCGGTGTTGCCGCCGCCCAAAAGGCTGCTGCCGATCATAATAACAATGATGATCAGCGCATAGGCTTTGAAACCGCCCTTGGTTGCCAGCTTTGCCATAACATGCTTGATGCTGCCCATCAGGCTGGTTTTCTGCAGCGCCGCCATAACAGCCATAAAGCCCGCAACCATGATAACATTCTTGTCAACAAAGCCTGCAAAAGCATCCTCAATCGTGGAAACTCCGGTCAGCACCAGCAGGCAGCACGCCACCAACGGCGGTGCGCCAAACGAGAATTTGTCCGACATGATCATAACGATCATTAAAATTACGACCGCAAGCGCGATCCCCATTTGCAATGTCATTTTTCATTTCTCCTATCTTTTTAACGGATTCCGGGAATTTCTCTCGGCGGAGGTAGAGCTCCGCTTTCTTTCCGACTCGATCCTCCCTTCCCTGCGTTTTTCGCCGCAAACACAATACCGTGTTTATCTTAGTTACAAGTATACTGTTTGCGCGGGTCGGCAACAATCGAGTTGACGTTCAAATCTGTTCTAATCGGAAACATGAAATGAATTTTTTGTGAATTGCGTTCAAAAAGTGTTTCGATTCTAAACATTACACAAACAGAAAGAAACTTGTCCGTGCAAATTTGAAACACCTATAAAAACGCCGATTTTCGGTGTGTAATTGCAATCTTTAGGGCTATTTGCGGCCGTTCGTCATCTTAATGGCGTAGTCAATGGCATTGACAAGGCTCAGCTCATTGCTGGTGCCTTTTCCGGCCAGCGCAAAGCCTGTGCCGTGATCCACACTGGTGCGGATGATGGGCAGCCCCAGCGTAACGTTGACGCCCTCGACGGCTTTCCACGCCTGCTTGTCGCGGTCATAGACGAAGCCGACGGTCTTGAGGGGGATATGCCCCTGATCGTGGTACATACAGACGACAATATCATACCAGCCGCCCAAAGCCTCGGAGAAAACACTGTCCGGCGGGATAGGACCGATGGCGTTGATGCCCTCGGCCTTGGCAGCCTCGATGGCGGGCCGGATCTCCTCGATCTCCTCGGTGCCGAACAGACCGTTTTCGCCGCAGTGGGGGTTCAGACCGGCCACGGCGATCTTCGGCTCGGCAATGCCCATATCCTTGCAGGCCTTGTCGGCAATCTCAATAACTTCCAGCACGCGATCCTTCTTGACACGGTCGCAGGCTTCGCGCAGCGAAACATGGGTGGACACATGCACAACGCGCAGGTCGTGGTGGGCCAGCATCATCGTGTATTTCTTGGTGTGGGTGTAGGTGGCGTAAATCTCGGTATGACCGTCAAAGTGTGTGTAGCCGTCGGATTTTTCGCCGTGGTAGTATGCCAGCGCCTTGTTCATAGCTTCCTTGTTCAGGGCGTTGGTGCAGGTGGCGTCCACCTCACCGGACAGCGCCAGCTCAATGACCTTTTTGACGCACTGGAACGCCGCGTTGCCGCCCTCGACGCTGACCTGCCCGATGGGGAATGTCCTGACATCGGGGATCAGCTCCAGATGCAGCACATCGATGGTGCCGGGGGTGAATTTGGCATCGCTGACTTTCTCACAGCGGTGGATGGCAATGTCGGGGCGGCCAACAAAATGGGTCGCCTGCTCGATTATTTTTGCATCACCTACCACAAGGGGACGGCAGCGGTCGTAAATGTCGGCGTGGCCAAGCGCCTTGACGGTAATCTCCGGACCGTTGCCCGCAGGGTCGCCCATCGTAATGCCGACAATAGGCTTTTCACTCATAAGAACGTCTCCTCTCGCGTATCAGTTCCAGCCCTTGGCGGCGTTGTCGGCCAACACATTTTTGATGGCCTCCAGACCCTCCTCGGGCACATAGTTGAACGGTGCGCGGCACTTGCCGACATTGCGACCCTGCAGCGCCACAGCCGTCTTAATGATGGTGTTGGGGTTGCCGTATTTGAAGGTCTGCTGCAGAATCGCAATCGCATCCTGCGCCGCCTGTGCGCCCTCAAGATCGCCTGCAACAAAGCGGTCATAGATGGATGCCACCGTGGCAGGCCAGATGTTGGCGCGGCCGGCAATGCCGCCGGCACCGCCCTCTTTCAGGCAGGTCAGGATGGCGCCGTCGTTGCCCGCGAGGATGCGCACATCCTTGCCCAGATCACGGGTCAGGCGGATATAGGCTTTCAGGTTCTCAATGTCGCCGCTGGAATCCTTGGCGCCCACGATGTTATCCACATCGCGGCACAGCGCCTGCACGGTTTCGGGCAGCAGCTTGTTGCCGGTGCGGGCGGGGATGTTGTACAGGATAATGGGCAGGTTCACGGCCTTTGCCACGGCGGTGTAGTGGTCGTACAGCTCTTTCTGGGAGGCGAGCGCAAAGCTCGGCGTGATGATGGACAGGGCATCCGCGCCCAGCGCCTCGGCACGCTTGCTCATGCGGATGGTCTCGGCGGTGGTGATGCAGCCTGTACCGGCGTAAACCGGCACACGACCTTTAACCTGGTCAATCACCGTGGCCAGCACTTCCTCTTTTTCTTGGAAGGACAAGGCGTAAGCCTCGCCGTTCGTACCCAGCGGGAAGATACCGTGTGCGCCGCCCTGCAGCAGGCGCTCGACCTGATTGCGCAATTCCTCGTGGTTGACGGTCTGCTCGGGGTCGTTGTTCATCGGGGTGATTACCGGGGGAATGATGCCTTTGATATCCGAAACGTTCATGGTGTATTGCTCCTTATCTGGTGGCTCACAGAATTTCCTGATACAGCTTGCGGGCATCGTCCGGCGTGACCGGGCGCATATTGTTGACCAGCAGCCGCTGCACCTGCATACCGGACTCGACCAGACCCTCAAGGTCACTTTCCGGCACGCCGAAGGTCTTGAGGCTGGTGGGAATGTCCAGATGCTTGACAATCTCCTCCAGCTTGGCGATGATCCACTTTGCCTTTTCGTCCACGGTGGTGCAGGTCTTTTCCTCGTGGCAGCAGCGGTCATAGGCGACAGCCAGACGCTCCTTAACGGCGGGGTGTTCGGCGTTGAAGCGCATGACCGGTGCAAGCAGGATCGCGTTGGAAACGCCGTGGGCAATGTGGTATTTGCCGCCCAAGGGATAGCTCAGGGCGTGGACAGCCGTCGTGCCGCTGGCCGTGATGGCCAGACCGCCGTAGTAGGCAGCAATCTGCATACGGTTCTTTTCGGTCATCGCCTCGGGGTCGTCGCAGGCTTTTTCGATGTTGTTCAGGATCAAGTCAAGACCTTCGAGCGCGTACAGGTCGCTGAACGGGTTGGCCTTGTTGCCGGTGAAGCACTCAATACAGTGTGCCAGAGCATCGACACCGGTCGCGGCGGCGATTTTGCGCGGCAGGTTCTTGATCATGCGGGCGTCGAGAATGACATAGTCGGCAATCATATTCTCGTTGACGATGCCGACCTTCAGCTCCTTCTCGGGCACGGCGACGATGGCGTTGGGGGTGACTTCGGCACCCGTACCGGCGGTGGTGGGAATCAGGATGATGGGGACGCACTTCTTGGCGCGCCCCGGCTCGTCCAGCAGTTCCTTGACGCCGTACTCATCGGTGACCAGCACACTGGCCAGCTTGGCGGCATCCATAACAGAGCCGCCGCCGCAGGCGACGATCATATCCGCACCACTCGCCTTGAACCGGTCAATGAGCTTCTGCACAGCCATGTAGCTGGGCTCTGCGGGCAGATCGTCGAGGACGTAGTAGTCCGTGCCACTGTCCTTGACGGCAGCTTCGGGCAGGGCAAACAGCCCCGCAGCCTCGATGCCTTTATCGGTGAACATGGCAACGCGCTTGACGTTGTTGTTCTTCAAAATTGCGGTGATGTTGTCCATCGCGTTTTCGCCGCCATAGACAGCATGGGGCATTTTCAGACTGTAAGTGGTAAGCATAGCAAAAACCTCCCTATATACTCTCTGCAAACTCAACGTGCCTGTGCGGCGGTGGGGTTGTACAGCCCCACGGTCTCGCGCTTGACACCCAGAACATCCTGTTCGCTGAAGCGGACGTACTTGATACCCTGCCGTGTGCGGGCGGCGTAGGCAAGATGCAGCATACCGTCCCGGCTCTGCATCAGGTAGGGGTACTCGTACTGTTTGTTGTTGGTCTTGTTTTCGTCGCCCATGTAGCCCTCGCCGCGCTCCATCCAGCGGATGATCGGGAACGTCAGACCGCCGTCCTCGGACAGCGCCACGGCCACCGGGCAGCGCAGACCGGGCCATGCAGCCTTGCCGGGCTGCGGATCGGGCGTGCAGGTGGGGTTGTAGGCAATGGCGATGCGGCCACCTTGTAATTTCAGCGCGCTGATGCTGGAATTGTTGTTGGGCAGCGGCGTGGGCGCAGGCTCTGTCCATGTATCGCCGTAGTCGAACGACTCGCTGCGGTGGATGCGCCAAGCCTCGCGGTTGCGCATAAAGGCTACCAGATGTCCCGGCTCCAACTCCACAACATTGGCGTGGACATGACCGTTGCTCTTGGGCATCATGACCAGCTTCCATGTCTTGCCTTCGTTATCAGAAATGCGGAACGCCGTGGGGTCACCGGAAAGACCGTCCACCGAGTCGGTGCAAAGCCAGTTGGCGAAGATCCAGCGCCCGTTGGACAAAATCTGGATGGGCTGGCGGCAGAACGTTCCCTCCTCGGGGAAAACGGTAGTGTAGTCGCCCCATGTCTTGCCGCCGTCGGTGGATTTCTGGCAGCGGACGACTGCCGTGTACTGCATGTTGTCCTTGCCCGCCTGACGGTCGAGTTGGGCGGTGTACATCGCCCAGACAGCGTTGTCCGGGCCGTAAAACAGCGAGGGATTCTGCTCGCTGCGGGTGGGGTCCTTGGAAATATCCACCGGCGGCAGCCATGCCGTGCCATCGTGCGGCAGGCAGGAGCAGATGATGTGGATGTCGGCGCTGCCCTCATATGTGCCGGCAAACCAGCAGCACAGCAAATCGCCGTCGGGCAGCTCCACCATGGCCGGGGCGTGGGCGGTGGGGTAACCGCCGGTGGGCAGCAGTGCCTCCAGCGTGCCCATCTCCTCGTTCTCATATACGGTGCCGTCCCAGGTCAGACCGGGTAGTTTTGCATAGGTCATGTTGTTTCCTCCGTATCCGTAGCGATTTGTTTGGCCAGCTCGGTCAAAAGATCGGCATGACCGAAGCCGCCGGATTTTGTGATAACATACCGCGTTATGCCGCTGCAGCCAAAGCGTGCCAACACAACGCCGCGCTCCATCTCGCAGATGGGTTCCAATTCATGGACGCCGACGCTGTTCATACACTGCAACAGCGTGTCGCCGCCGGTCAGCAGCAGCGTGCCGACCGCATGGCTTGCAAAAAGTTCCCCCGCCAGTTGACCAACACCTCTGGCGATGCGCACCCGCATTTCCTCGCGGGTCAGACCCAGTGCATCGGCTGCGGCGGCGGTCAGCTCGTTGCCGCCCTCGTCGTTTGTCTCAATGATGTTATAGGGGTGCGCGGCGAGCGTTCCCTCGATATTTTTCAGTGCTGTCTGCCCTTCCTCGCTGTACCAGTAATCCGGTGTCAGCTTTTGGCGCGGGGTCAGCCGCAGACGGGTGAAGCCTGCCTGTTCCGCCTTGTCGAGTTGGGCCAGCGTGATGGCGTTTACGCTGCCGCAGATGACCAGCAGCCGCGGGTCCAGTGCCGGGCAGGTAACATCCGCGCCGCCCAGCCCCAGCAGCTCCGGCAGCACGGCGCCAAATCCGGCACAGCCCGCCAGCACATGCAGCCCGCCGTTGTTCAGCAGGGCGCGACCCGTGCTGCTCAGATCTTCCGCCGTGGCGGCGTCAAAAATCAAGATGCCGTTTGCTGTCGGAACACCGGCGTCTGCCGCCAATGCCGGGAAGCTGGCTGCGGGCAGGTCGGTTTGCTCGGCCAGCAGCTCCGCGACAGCCGCGTGGCGTACCGGCTCAAAAGGATCAACGCCGAAAGGGCTTTCAGTGACCGGCACACCGTCGATGTACTGCACACCGTTTTTCGTCACGCGGTTCATCTGGGGAAATGCGGGCAGAAATGCCAGCCGACGGCTGTCGCTGGCGTTCAGCAGAGCAGCCAGCTCCGCGCCCACGTTGCCGCGCAGGGCGGAATCCGTCTTTTTATAAAGGTAGGTGAACCCGGCATGCTTGGCGCGCCGCGCCAAATTCTCCACTGCCTCATAAGCCTTGGCAGCGGACAGGTGGCGCGTCTCGGTGTCCACCACCAGAACGTCCGCGTTCCGGTGGGTGAGCGCAGCGTCCGCGCCTACAACCACGCGGGTCTTGATGCCGCGCGCCGCAAACTGCACACCGGTATCCAACGCCCCGGTGAAATCGTCCGCGATGATCAGAAGAACCATCGGATGTCCTCCTTTTTCTTTTAGGCAATACCGCATCATTCTAAATGCCGATACGGCGATCGAGGCGCGGTGCTGCCTTTGTTCTGTGTTTCCATTATGCCGCATTTTGGAACGTCTTGCACCCTAAAAATGTAAAATATGCGTTGCAATCTGCAACGCATAAGAATTTTATCCTGCAATTTTTAGCAAATCGTTTCAAATAGAAACGCTTGGGCCGTGCAATTTGTGCCGCAATCTGCTATAATCGTCTCAAAGCTGAACACGGAGGTTTTGCTGCTATGGAACAGAGCAAGATTCGTATTCTCGGTATCGCCCCTTATGACGGTATGCGTACCGCGATGGAGCGCGCAGCTGAGGCATACCCGCAGATTCAACTGGACGCCTACACCGGCGATTTGGATGCCGGTGTGGCCATCGTGCAGCGGATGCCGCCCAACACCTATCACTGCGTTATCTCCCGCGGCGGCACGGCGGCGCTGATCCGCAAGGTGACCGATCTGCCGGTGGTGGACATCAACATTTCGGTTTACGATGTGCTGCGCACGATGAAGCTGGCGCAGAATTACACAAGCCTGTACGCCATTGTCGGGTTTCCCAGCATCACCGAGCCGGCGCACACGCTGTGCAGCCTGCTGGGCTACGACTTGGATATCCTGACCGTACACAGCGCCGACGAGGTCACAAACACCCTGCAGCGCTTGCAGGAGGGCGGCTACCGCATGGTCGTTTGCGATATGGTCACCCACACGGTAGCACGGCAGCTGGGACTGGACGCTTTTCTGATCACATCGGGCATGGAGAGCCTGCACGCCGCCCTTGACCAGGCGCTGAGCATCAGCGAGTGGTACAGCCAGCAGCGGCGGGAAATTATGCTGCTGCGGCGCATCACGCAGGGACAAAATGGTCGTGCCATCGTGCTGAACAGCGACGGTACGGTCTTTTATGCCAGCCCCGCCGATCCACCGAACGAGCTGTTGGAACAGCTGCGCAGCCATATGACCGAGATACCGGCAAGCGGTACACTGAAATTCTACTACACCGAACACGACCATCTGTACAATATCACCGCACAGGTTTTTGTGGCGGATGAGGCAAGACGGTATCTGTTTTACTGCGTACCGTCGCGCATCCCGCTGCACACCAACTGGGCGGGGCTGCGTTCCATGAACCGCGGCGAGTGCGAATATCTCTTCAGAAACAGTTTCTACAGCCTGAGTGGAGCGCTGGGAACGCTGAGTGCGGAGATCGAGTCGCTTTCCTCTGTGCGTCAGCCCATCATGATCAGCGGCGAACCCGGAACCGGAAAGGAACAGATCGCGCGCCATCTTTACCTGCACAGTCCACTTGTCAACAAGCCTTTGGTCGTTGTAAATTGCGCTTTAATGAACGAAAAGAGCTGGGATTTCCTGCTGAACCATTACAGTTCGCCTCTCAATGCCACCGACAACACGGTGTATTTCCAGAATCTTGAATCTATTGCAGACGCCCGTGTGCCGGAGCTGCTGGCCGCCATCAAGGAGACGGGTCTCGCCCGCCGCGTGCGGCTGATTTTCAGCTGCGCCTGCCGCGAGGAGGGCATTGTGCCGGACGTGCTGCGCAAATTTACCGAGCGTCTGGGTTGTCTTTCCTTGTCGCTGCCGCCGCTGCGCAGCCGTCAGGATGAGATCCCCTCGCTGGCAAGCCTGTATTTAAGCAGCCTGAACCTGGAGATGGGCAAGCAGATTTCCGGCTTTGAGCCGCGTGCCATCGAAATGCTGCGCCAGTACAGCTGGCCGATGAACTACACCCAGTTCAAAAACATCCTGCGTACACTGGCTTCCGTCACAGACGGCGCCTATGTGACCGCCGCACAGGTCGCAGAGCTTTTAGGGCGCGAGCGTACCCTGCGCCGCCCCGCCGAACCGCCCCATGCGGAGGTGCGCAGCGACCGCACGCTGGATGATATCATCACCGAGGTCGTGCAGCAAGCTGTCGCCGCCCACAACGGCAACCGTGCCGCCGCTGCCCGCCAGCTTGGCATCAGCCGCACGACGCTGTGGCGGTATCTTGGGCGCATGGAGGGTGAAAGCGGGAAGTGAATCAGAAGTGATTCACTTTTTCGAGTCAAGATTTTTGGATGAATCAGAAGTGAATCACTCTTGAGAGCATATACGAATTTGTGCAGGTATCGGGTTTGTTTGTCATCGTTTTGGGGGTAGACGTGTTTTGCAAGCATAGCATGTGGTCATCCACATGCACATTTTTGGGGTGTACCCCAGACCCCCGCGCTGCTCTTGTGTGGCGATAGTGACGCAGATGACGATGATGACGGTGTTCGTGGGATAGGGTAAAGGGATATATCAAAAACATCGTCATCACCGTCAGCATCGTCATTCTACAGGCAAGCCGTT